>JACDJA010000018.1_pt1 | contig 292003 bp, 264 predicted proteins | sample 7449241 | NCBI WGS metagenome assembly JACDJA01 (sample SAMN14253289, study PRJNA609438) | sludge metagenome | isolation source: initial anaerobic sludge | collected 2018-12-20 | reverse complement strand
TGGCAATACTGCGGTACAACAGCTTAATGCTGGCGATACGGTGGAGGTGTCGTTTAACTACACGCTTACCGATAGCGATCAAGATACCGATAGCGGCACGGTCAAGTTCACGATAACCGGCACTAATGATGCGCCGGTAATCGATCCCAAAGACCCAGAAACTCCTCCGGTCGGTGATGATCAGCGTATCGCTGGCGTAGCAGTAGTGTCCGAAGAAGGTCTCAATATAGCAGCGGGTAACTACGATGACGGTATCGCAGACGACGATGGTGTGCCAAGCGATACTACCGACAACCCAGGTGCCAGCGGCAGCTTTAGCGTAAGCGATATCGATTCGCCAGTAGTACTGGTGACGCTTGGTTACGCCGGTGCGGATAGCGCCGCACAAGACGCCGCACTTAACATTACGTTGCTGGAAAACGGCGAAAAAATTACTTCGCACGGTAAAGAACTTAGCTGGACGCGCTCCGACGACGGCAAGACCTTGTTGGGTTCGGTCGAGTTGGATGACGGCCATACCCAAAACGTATTGCGTATAGAGCTAAGCGATAACGGCGCTGGTAATTATGGCTATAACGTCAGTTTGCTCGGTGCCGTTGACCACCCGGTTCAAGGTGTCGAAGACGTTATCAATATCAACGTACCCGTTTTTCTTGACGACCAGGCTGGTGCCAGTAATAGCGTGCAGGAGTACGCTATTCAGGTACGTATCGAAGATGACAGCCCGGCCGAGCAGCCCCTGGTAAATAGCGACGTGATCGATATACCGGTATCGACCGTAAACATCGGTGGCCTGTATGCTGATTTCCACGATACGGTTGGTGGCGGCAATATCAGATACGATGATAGCGATGATGTTCCAGGCAACGACGTAGTGCAGTGGGGTACAGCCTCTGGCGGTACCGGCGTGTCTGGTTATACCTTTAAGGGCAACTCAGACTATGTAGGTTTGCAAGAGGACGTGCTCAACAAGCAGTTCAATCTGGGTAGCTTCACCCACGAGAACTTCCCAATTACTAGTGGGACTGGTATTACCGGTGTTTCCATGACCATCAAGTTGAATGTGGTCATAGATGGTGAAACCATACCTATCGAGCATACGATTACCTTCGACCATAACGAAACGACTAATAGCGATGATCCCGTGGCGAGTATGGATATCGTCAAGATAATTGATAGTACGCTTAGCCATCAGTTTGAAGTCAATGGCAAGGTGTATAAGTTTGTTATCGATGGTTTCAAACAAGGCCCAGATGGCCAGCCGGTTACAGAAATTCGCACCTGGGAGGCTGCCGATAGGCCCAATGAGAACTCCAATACCTTTGATCTATTCGCTTCCATAGTATCGACTGGTACTTTACCCAGCGTCCAAGGTAGTATTTTTGACGCTGGCCAGTCATGGGCTTATGGTGCCGACGGCGCCGGTGGCATTACCTGGGAAAACATTGCCGACGCGAGTACCGATGAGGGCGTAGCCAGTGTTAGCGGCAACGAGCAAGACGGCTGGGTCATTACCAACCAGTATGGCGAGCTAACCGTTAATGCCGATGGCAGCTACGAGTTTGTTATGGATCGCCGTGCTTACGACAGCTTTGAGCCTGGTGGCAAGGATCTGGTCTATAACTACACCATTGCCGATGCCGATGGCGATGGCAAACAGGGCAGCATTACTATCAAGCTTAACGGTGTAAGCGCGCTCACCGACACCATTACCGTGTCCGAAGAAGGTATGGTTGACGGTGACCCGGATGCTGGCGCTGAATATGCCCTGGTAGCTGAACTGCCAAACGGCCATAGCTATGAGCTGGTGCAAGGTGGCGATTATGGCGACATAGTCGAGCGCGATGGCAAGCTGTATTACAGACTTACCACTGCCTTTGACCACGTTGGCGCACAAGATGGCAGCTCTGCCGACCGCGTGGTTTTGGCCATAACCGATGACGAAGGCAAGCAGCAGCAAATCACCATTAACGTAAATATAGAGGACAGCACCCCCAGCGTTACGGTGAGTGAACCCTTAACAGTTTTACTGGGTGCAAGCTCAGAGGCCGCCGCCGGGTCGTTTGACTTTAGTTTTGGTGCCGATGACCGCGATGGTGACGGTAGCCAAAAGAGCTTTACGGTAAATGGCGAGAGCTTTGCGGTGCCGCAGGACGGCAATCCTACTGAGGTTGAGACCGACCTGGGTACCTTGAGCGTGTATAGCGATGGTAGTTATACCTTCGCCGCAGATAAGGGCGTGACCGGTACCCAGCAGTTGCTCTTTGAAATTACCGATGCCGATGGTGATACCGCTAGCGCAACGCTTGACATTGATGTAGCCAAGCCGGCGCTTGATTACGAAATCAGGATAGGCTCTTCCGGCAATGACACGCTTAACGCCAACGACGGCTTTAATTCCTTGATAGTAGGTGACAAGCCTACCGATCCGGTAACCGAGCCAGGCCAAAGCTACAACATTGCGTTTATTGTTGATAGCTCCGGCAGCATGGGTGTGGCGCGCATAGACGAGGCTAAGGACGCAATCCGCTCGGTCGTTAAGACCTTGCAGGACTCTGCCTTGAGTGACGACAATCCGGAACCAGGTGTAGTCAAAATCTATATATCAGACTTTGACACCCAGGTGCAGGGTTGGGTGTCGTTTGATCTGGCCACAATCAACCTGGATGCTAGTAACAACGCACTAGAGAGCTTTTTAAGCAGTGTCTCAAACGGCGGTGGCACCAACTACGAGGCGGCCTTCAAGCACGCCGCTAACTGGTTCCTGTCCGACGAAGCTACCAGCAATAGCGGCGCTAAAAACCTGACCTATTTCATTACCGACGGCAAGCCAACCTATTACCAGCAAGGCGAAACCGACCCGGTTGTAATCAAATATCTGAATGGTACAGAAGTTAAGCTTAGTGACTTGCTGGATGGCTATAAACCTGGTGACCTTGTCACTGCGAATATAGGCGGTACAGAGAAAACGATTGTCGCCGCTAATGGCACCGTTTATAGCCATACAGAATCCAGTAATTGGCGCGGTCAGATTTCGTGGTCCGACACTACCCTGACTCAAACCAGTGCTACCGGCACCAAGCTGTTGCCTGATGGCAAGGGTGGTTGGGAGTTGTCCTATAGGGGTGGTAACGGTAACAGCACCACCAACACCGAGCGTAGCCAGTCGCAGAATGCTTTTGCCCTGCTCAAGAATGCTTCCGGTGATGATGGCGCAGCAGGTCTGGTGTATGCCATTGGCATAGGTGGCGGGGTCAGTCAAAGCGACCTTAACCCGTACCATACCGCTGATGGTGCGCCAGCTACAAATATCAATGCCAGCGATCTGGCAGATGCGATCATGGGTAGTGCCGAGCGTGAGCTCATGGGTCAAGACCACATATATGGTGGCGCGGGTGACGATATCCTGTTTGGCGACTCCTTGCATTTACCGGGGCCAGATGGTGTAGAAATCACAAGCATCAACCAGCTTAGGGGCTTTGTTGCCGATGCTACCGGTAAAACCTTGGCAGATGTTACCAACGAGGACGTGCACGACTACGTCCGTGCCAACCACGCTGACTTCAATAGCTCCTCTGCATGGGATAATGCTGACCATATCGAAGGTGGTGCCGGTGACGACCTGATCTTTGCCGGCGGTGGTGACGACACCATCATCGGTGGCCAGGGCGACGACATACTCTATGGCGGTGCCGGTGATGATGTCTTTGTCTGGCAGCTCAATGATCAAGGTACTACCGATCAGCCCGCGCATGATGTCATCATGGACTTTGGCCTGGATGGCACCGATGCCGCCAAGGGTAATGACAGGATCGACTTAAGCGAGTTGTTGGACGGACACCAGAGCAGTGATAATCTGACGCAGTACATAGCTGTCGAGGATGATGGTCATGGTAACGCCGTGCTCAAGATCAGTACCACTGGTGATGTAGCCAATAGCCACGACCAGGAGATCGTACTTAACGATGTCTCGGTGCAGGATCTGCAGGATTACGCTAGCAGCCATGGCGATAGCGATATAGTCAAGGCATTAGTCGAGCAGGGCAAGCTGCAGGTAGACAACTAGGCTTGGTTTAAGCCAGCCTCAATGGCTGTCCGGAGTTGGTAATCCGGGCAGCTGTTGCGCTGGCTTTTCATCAGCCTGGTTTTGCGCCACAATCACAGCATGTCAAAGCCATTGCCTGATACCGCCAGGGCGCGCATCCTGCTGTTGCAAGGGTTTGCTGCTCTGGTTTTTTTATTGCTCCTGGCCTGGGAGCCGGCGCCAGCTTTTAGCTTCGATACCCAAAAGGTGCTGGCTTATGCCCAACAGCGTTACGGCAGCAAGGGCGCCCAAGGCGTAAAAAAATGGCAGGCCATGCTGGAGCAGGCTGCCAATTTGCCCGAGCAGCAAAAGCTCAGGGTCGTCAATGATTTCTGGAACCGGGCGTTGTTAGCGGGTGAAGACATTAATATCTGGCAGCAAACCGACTACTGGGCAACGCCGTTGCAATCCCTGGTCAAGGGGGCAGGTGACTGCGAAGATTACGTTATCGGCAAGTATTTTTCCCTACTGCGTTTAGGGGTGCCAGCCGATAAACTGCGTTTTGTGTATGTCAAGGCCCAGATTGGCATGCAAAGCATAGCGCACATGGTGCTGGGTTATTATCCCAGCCCTGGGGCCGAGCCCCTGGTGCTGGATAATCTGATTGACTTAATCCAGCCAGCCGGTGCGCGACCGGACCTTACCCCGGTGTTTAGTTTTAACGGTTTGGGTGTGTATATGCCTGGTGGCAAGCGCTCTTCGGTGGACAGCATCGGGCGCTGGCGTGATTTACTGGCGCGCATGCGTGCCGAGGGTTTTGAGCCATGAATAAGGGGGCGTCATGTCTTTATTAAGGCAGCTGCTATTAAGCGTAAGTTTGGCCATTGTGGTAATTCTGGTGGGGGCGGTTTTTATCAGCATAAGCTCGGCGCGTCAGTATTTGGACGCCCAGTTGCAGGGCCAGACCGACTCCACCGCCACCTCGCTGGCACTAACTCTATCGCAGCCGGTAAATCAAGACCCAACCGTGCGCGAACTGTTGATCGCGGTGTTATTCGACAGCGGTCAGTTCAGCGTGGTCGAGTTTCTGGACCCCAGCGGGCGTATACTTGTGCGGCGCGCCCTGGGTGATAGCCAGGACGTGCGGGTCAACGCCCCAGCCTGGTTTAGTGGCATGTTGCCCCTGGATGTGCATCAGGCCCAGCGCGACGTCAGCAGCGGCTGGACCCAGCTGGGTGTGGTGCGGCTCCAGGCCAACGATGCCTACGCGCGCAATTCCTTATGGGATAGCACCCTCAAAATAGTAGGGCTAACCGTAGCCGCCGGCATATTGTGGGGCTTGTTCGTATTAATGCTGATGCGTTGGCTGCGGCGTGCCCTGCACGACGATATCATGGCGCGGGTACACGCTATTACCGGGGCTGACAACGGGGCCGAATTGCCACCCGTGCGCCACCTGGCTATTAGTGAATTAAGCGAGGTTTCACAAGCCATCGTGCGCGCCCACGAAACCGTGCGTGCTACCGCCAGTGAGCGCAACGCCCGTATTGAGTCGCTGGAGCTGGAGCTGAACCAGGATCACGTAACCGGACTGGCCAACCGCAAATATTTTATCAATGAGCTGCGCCGTGCCCTGGAGCGCGACCCGCAGAGCAGTCAGCAAACCAGCCACATCATGTTGTTTCGCCAATGCGATTTGCAGGCCATTAACCAAGGTATGAGCCGCCAGGTAGTGGACCAGTGGTTACATAATTTGGGTCAGCTGGTTTTGGGTGTATTGCAAGAGCGCTTCGACAAAAATGCCTGGCTGGCACGCTTGAATGGCTCTGATTTTGCCTTTATTCTCACCGATACGGCCGGGCCGGCGGCGGTGCGCGTGGCGCAGGCCGTGCGCGAAATCCTGCAGGCCCAGCGTATCCAGTTGGGGCCAGCCGGCCTGTGTCGCTGGCGCATGGTGCTAACCGATTTTGATACCGGTGATGACCTTAGTGATGTTATGGCCCGTCTGGATGAAGCCCTGATGCGCGCTGAAAGCGCGGGTCAGACGGACGTTGAGTACCTGCCGGGCGATGCCATGCGGGCCTTGCCGCGCGGCCGCGGTGCTGCGGGCGAGCAGGCCTGGCGCAGCCTGTTGCGCGATGCCATAGAGCATAAATGGTTTGCCCTGGACGTGCAGCCCGACAGCGCTGTTCCGGTCGGCCAGGGTAGCCGTTGGCTAGGTTTGCTAAGCTTGACCGAGCCTGGTGCTGAGGAGCCGTTGTCGGGCTTTTTGTTTATGCCACCAGCCGTGCGCCTGGGGCTTTCGGCCGAATGCGACTTGCAGGCGCTGGGCCTGGGGTTGGATTGGTTGCGCAATCACGATGGCGAGCTGGTGATGATGGTGTCGCTGGCTTCTATCCTAGGCGATACTTTTACTGGTGACGTCGCCGCTTTGCTGGTCGATCACCCCGAGCTCGCTGCCCGTCTGGTCGTTGAGCTGGACTCTTATGGCCTGGTGGCTCATAAGGATAAGGTGGTCGGCTTTGGCCGTATGCTACGTCAGCACGGCGTACGCCTGGGTTTGCGCCGCTTTGCCGAGCAGCCCGAAGCGCTGCTCTACCTGCACGAATTGCAGCCCGAATACGTCAAGGTGTCGGCTGGATTGATGGCTATACAGCACAGTAGCCCAGGTGCGCGCAAGCTACTGCAGGCGGTACAGGACACCGCTCAGGAGCTTGGTATCGTGGTACTTACTGCCGCCACCTAGTTGCTGAACAAGGCCCTGGCTACCAGCACACGTTGCCTGGGGGCTTCTTGTGCCAGCCCGGCTTGGGTATTGGCTGCCAGGTGGGCTTCGATCGCCCGCAGACGTTGGCTTAAGCCAGTATTATTGGAAATCTGTATATTTAGCCCCGGCCGGGCGTTAAGCTCTAGCATGAGCGGACCCAGGTCCTGATCCAGCACCATATCTACGCCTATATAGCCAAGCTGGGATATCTCATAGCAGCCCGCGGCCAGTTCCATGAAGTTGTCCCATTGTGGTATCTGTATATTGGCTACGGCATTGTAGGTATCCGGGTGCTTGCTGATTTTGGTATTACCCCACGAGCCGCCAACGGTGCGCCCACTGGCTAAGTCCACGCCTACGCCAACAGCGCCCTGGTGCAGGTTGGCTTTACCGTTGGACAGGCGTGTGGGCAGGCGCAGCATCGCCATCACCGGATAGCCGTGCAAAACGATGATGCGAATATCAGGCACACCCGCGTAGCTTATTTGTTCAAATACCGGGTCTGGCTTGACGCGGTACTCGATCAGGGCGCGATCACGGCCACCGCCGAGCGAATACATGCCCGTAAGAATATTGGAGATCTGAAACTCCAGCTCACTGTATTCCAGTAAACGCCCGGTGACCGTTTTGTACTTGTCCTCGAAGCTGTCCTCTATTACTAGTATGCCCTCGCCAGCTGCTCCTTGGGCCGGTTTGATGACAAAATCATTGTGGCTGGCGAGTACCTCGCGTAACTGTACTATGCCGCGCTCGGAGCTTATGGCGGCATATTTTGCCGGCACCTTGATGCCAGCAGCCAGAGCGCGCTCTTTGGTGACGATTTTATCGTCCACCAGGGGGTAATAACGGCGCTGGTTGTACTCCAGGATGTAATTGGCATTACGCTCGTTGATACCCATTACTCCTGCAGCACGCAGTTTGCGCCAGGTGCCTGGTAAATCCAGCACGGTTAGTCCTTTGCCATAGGTTAATCTTTAAGCATGGCTTGAAAGCGTAATAGTTCGCTTAGCCGGTAACCACGGTAGCGCCCCATGGCCAGCATGAATGCGATCATAATCAGCAATACCGCCGGGAAAGTAAACATAAAGTAACGCAGTGCCGGGATATTCATGAGATAAAACGCCCCGGCTGCTGCCAGTAAGGTGGTAATGCCTTGCTTAAAGGCGGTGTTGCCGCCATGTTCATCCCAGGTAATCGACAGGCGTTCGATCGTCATGGTTAAAATTACCATAGGAAACAGCGACACTGACAAGCCGCTTTCCAGGCCCAGCTTGTGACTGAACAGGCTTATCAAAGCCATAATAATTACTACAAAGCTTAGTACTACCGATAAACGGGGTAGCATTTGCAGCCTTAAATACTCCAGATAAGAGCGTAGCATCAAGCCTAAAGCGGTGATCACGCTAAAGAACACCACGCCAAAGAGTAGGCCGGTTTCCCGAAAGGCCATGGCTATCAGCACCGGCGTAAACGTGCCCAGGGTTTGTATGCCTATAAGATTGCGCAGTATCAGGATAAACAGCACACCTACTGGAATCATTACTATGAGCTGGTATATTTGCTGATCGCTTAGTGGCAACCCGTATAAAGAGTTATCCAGAAATCTGGTCGTGGCGTTGGCATTTTCTATGAGCTGGCCCAGGCGAATAGCGTTTACTTCGTTGCTACTTACCGCAAAGCTTACATGCGGGTTGCTACCCCCGTCCAGCCGCATAAGCGGCGTATTGCCATACCACCAGATCAGGCTATCGGCGGGTAGCTTGCGCAAGCCATTTTCCATATTAAAGTATAGCCACTGGTTGCCGTTGTAACTGCGTAGCCACAATTGTGGCTGCTGGTCTACAGATTTTGTCAGGCGAATCACGTGTAGCCGCTGGATGGGGATGTGGGCGTTGGCAAGCAGGGTCTCCAGAACGTCGAGCTTATGCGCCAGGGTATTGTTCTGGTGCAGTAGCAGCTTGATGTTTTCATCGCTGGCATCGTTTAACAGCTTGATGGCCTGGGCTATAAAGGTTTCCACATCGGCCGAGTTCTGGCGGATCGATTGCAGCAAGGCCTCTGCCGCCAGGGCTTCGGCCCCCTCCAGTGGGATAGCCTCACGATACTCTGGTCCCGGCGCCTTGTTATTGCCGGCATTAAAGCGCGAGCTCAGCAGCAAGCGGTAAAACAGCGTTTGCTCACCGCTAGCGCGCCTGGAAGACCAGATAATTTGCCGGTTTTGTTCTTGCTCGTTGATGCTTACACCGTAGTTTCTGGAGACGTAGCTTTCATTGAGCACCATAAAGTCGTCGCTTTGGGGCGGTACGTACATCTCCAGCTTGACCGGTACCTTGTTCGTGGCACGAAACGTAATTTTGGCGTCAACGTTCCAGATATAGTCGGTTTCATGCTCGCTTAAAGGGATCTTGAGCACAAAAATCTGGTAGCCCGTAAGCAGTAAGCCTGCCAGCGTCAATAATAGTATCAGTATTCTTAGATGAAGCGTTTGCGCACGCATAATAGGGGCTGCAGTTGGTGGGTTTGATGGTTAAGGCTGCTTGGAAATCGTCAGCGCCGGGTCAACCACGGCCTTGAATTTGCGTAGCGCTTTGGCACCGAGTAAAAAGGGGAAACGAAACGCTGATCTGTCAGCCAGGCTGACCTCAATGCGTCTGGTTTGCCCACCCAGGCTTACGTCCAGCTCTACTACCGGCCTTTTGCTATAGGTGTTGGCATGTACTTGGGGGTCAAAATCGCTGGCCCGGCGCTTGATTTTACTGGTGCGTACCAAAGGCAGCTCGAATAGCTGGTCTGGTGCCTCGGGGTAAAGCAGGCGAAAGCGCACCCAGCGGGCATCGTTTTTGGTGAATTCGTGGATTTCTGTGGCGCTAATGGACGAGGTATAAGCCCCGGTGTCGAGCTTGGCCTGTAGCTTAACCCCAAGCTCGGCGATGTGTACCTGCTCGTGCAGGCCGTAAATTTCTTTTGCGCTGGCGCTGGCAGCGCTGGCCAAGTGCAGCAACACGCCTGCTACCAATGCCGTTACAGAAAACCTGAGCAAACCCAACAACAGAACCAACCTTTTGCAAACAGTACAACGTAAATCTTAACATCTAAAGCCTGGTTATAATAACGCTCGGCGTGCCTCCTTAGTTAAATGGATATAACTTTCCCCTCCTAAGGGAAGATTGTAGGTTCGATTCCTGCAGGAGGCGCCATAAGGCTTGCAAAATGTCCAAACTAATCATAGTTGCGGCTCTGCGTGAAGAGCTTGCTGACACACATATCCCTCACAATATCCCGGTTGTTTATACCGGCGTTGGTAAGTTAAACGCGGCGCTGGCTGTGCACGAGGCGCTGGGCCGTTACCAGCCCGAGCTGGTGGTTAATTTTGGTACCGCCGGGCGCGTTGCCGCCACGAACAGCGAGCTAGTCGAGATAGCCGACGTAATCCAGCGCGATATGGATGCCCAGCCTTTGGCGCAGCGGGGAGTTACCCCTTATGGTCATAGCCCTTTTGCCCTTGATTCTGGCTTTGCCGGGGTGCGCTGTGCCACGGGTGATAGTTTTGTGCGGGCCGCCGACCCCTGGCTGCTTGAACAGGGCGTTGCGGTAGTAGATATGGAGCTGTTTGCCCTGGCGCTGGTATGTCAACGCCAAAACACCCAATGGCGCTCATTTAAGTATATTACCGATGACGGCGATGACAGCGCAGGCCAGGACTGGTTGGCGCGGGTTGATCGTGGCCGTGATTTATTTCTTGCTAAATTGGCGCAATTAATATAAACATATAAGTGGCTTGCCAAGCTGTTTGGGCATCGCAATAGTACAATCTGGCCATGCAGCACGTAAATTCACCTCGCCTTCTTGTGGTTTATGCCTGGTTAGCCGGCTCGCTCTGGCTAAGCGTGACGGTGTTTATGTTCACTCTTGGCTGGCCGCAGGTAGCGCAGGCTCAAGTGGCTAACTATCACCCCTGTAATGCCCAACCGGCTTTGCCGGTTTGCCAGTACGGTTATGGCAAGCGCATTGCGGTCAGGCGTTGGGGGGCCAAGCCCAATGCCATGGACCCCGACGCTCTGGCCAAGGCGGCTCTTACTACCGATAATCCTGCCGCAGAGCGCGAGAAAATCAAGGCCAGTGCGGTTATCGTCCAGGATTTGGACAATGGCGCGCTGCTGTTTGAGCGTAATGTTGGCGAGCCGCGGCCGATTGCTTCGATTACCAAACTTATGACGGCGTTGGTGATTGTGGATTCTGGCCTGGATTTGCAAGAGTCCATCACCATTGCTGCCAGTGATTTGAACCTTGCCAGTGAGATCCCGACCAGACTGGCCGTAGGTACCAGTTTTACCCGCATGCAGCTTTTGGGGCTGGCTTTAACGGGTTCGGACAATAATGCCGCACACGCCTTGGGGCGCAGCTATCCCGGCGGTATGCCGGTCTTTGTGCAAGCGATGAACGCCCTGGCCTCTGACCTTGGTATGCAGCAATCGACTTTTGCGGAGCCAACCGGCTTGTCCAACGATAATATCGCTTCGGCTGCAGACCTGGTAAAGCTGCTGCAGGCGGCGGCCAACTGGCCCATAATTCAGCAATTTACCACCATAGCCAAGAAAGACATCCGCGGCTATAGCCTGCATAACACCAATTTGCTGGTAGGGCGCCCCGATTGGGAGATTCTTATGTCCAAAACAGGTACTACGCGCCTGGCGGGTGATTGCCTGGCGATGTTGTTTCGGCTAGAGGGGCGTAACCTGGCATTGGTTATCTTGAATTCGCAGGGCCCGGATGGCACGCGCTTTGGCGATGCCGTGCGCGTACGCCGTATCGTCCAAAGTCAGCTCGCCGCCATACTGGATTAATTTTGTACCTGTACTGCTACTGCGCCCAAAGCGCTTACCAACACGTCGCTTGCAACCCCAATCAGGTAGCCCCGTTGGCCGCCATTGACGTAGATAGTCTGCTGCTCCAGTAAACTTGCCTCGATAAATATGGGCATGCTCTTGCGCAGGCCAAAGGGCGAGGTGCCACCGACAAAATACCCCGAATGACGTTGCGCTATGGCCGCCTGGCATGGTTCGATTTTTTTTACCCCCGCCTGGCGCGCAAGGTTTTTGGTTGATACCTCGCAATCGCCGTGCATTAAAACTACCAGTGGCTTGGCGTGTTCGTCTTGCATGATCAGGGTTTTGGCGATACGGTGCAAATCCAGGCCTAATTGGCGTGCTGCCTCGGGCGCACCACCGTGCTCAATGTAGTGATAGGTATGCTCGCTAAAGCTTATGTGGTGTTGTTTTAACCATTTGGTTGCCTGGGTGGCAGAAACATGCGTTTTGTCTTTGGCCATCGCTAGCCCCGTGGGTGGTGCCGGGCGTGCATGGTTTTAAGCCGTTCGCGCGCTACGTGGGTATAAATTTGTGTGGTGGAAATATCGGCGTGCCCGAGCAACATTTGCACCACCCGTAAGTCGGCGCCATGATTGAGTAAGTGGGTAGCAAAGGCATGGCGCAAAACGTGGGGTGATAAGGCTGCTTGTATACCGGCGCGTATGGCGTACTTACGTACCAAAAGCCAGAAGGCCTGACGCGTCATCGCAGCAGCACGGGCCGTAACGAATAAGGCGTCAGAGTGTTTGCTGGCAAGCAGTAAAGGGCGTGAGTTTTGCAGATACTGCTCCACCCAGTGCAGGGCTTCGGCGCCCAAGGGCACTATCCTGTCTTTGCCGCCTTTGCCCATAAGTACGCGCACAACCCCATCATTCAAGCTTAAATCGTGTACCTTGATTTGTACCAGCTCGCTGACACGCAAACCGGTGGCGTACAAGGTTTCCAGCATGGCACGGTCGCGCAGGCCCAAAGTCAGCTGCGTGTCGGGCGCTTCCAGCAAGGCCTCTACCTGGGTTTCTGACAAGGTTTTGGGAAAGCGCTCGGCCTGCTTGGCGCCTTGTATGCCCTGACACGGGTCTTGTTGGCACAGCTGGTGGCGTAAAGCCCAGTGGTAAAAACGTCTCAGGGTAGCCAGACGGCGGTTGGCCGTGCTGGCCTTGGTGTGCGCATATTGGCTGGCAAGCCAGGCTTGCACGTCTTGCTTGCCAGCGGCGCACAAGTCGATAGACTTATTGGCTTGCAACCACTGGGCAAAGGCATTGAGGTCACGCCTGTAAGCTGCAAGCGTATTCTGAGCCAGACCGTCTTCCAGCCAAAGGCTGTCAAGAAATGTGTCTATATGGCTTATGGTGCGAGTCGATTGCATAAAACTGCCAATATAGGTTAAGCCGTGGTCTGGCTGGAGAATACTTTAATTACTTGAGGTTTCTACCTGTTGTAGTGGCCCCTCCTGGGTTGCTTGTAACGGTTTGCGCGGCCTGCCAAGCATGGGTTTGGGCTCTACGTAATCGTTGCTGCTACCAGGACGTGTCTCGATAATTTGCATGCCGGCATCTTTTAGAATACGGCCTGTATCTTGGGCGAAGTCCTGCACGATAATAGGTTTGGTGCCGTTATCCTGGCCGGTGCTGCGCGCGCGCTCTAGATCGCCAGCGGTGTGCTGTGCTACTTCTATAGCTTCGGCAACCTCTACGACTTCTGCAGCTTCTACGACTTCAGTAACTTCAGCAACAGTTTGCGGCTGTGCTTCTGGCTGTTCCAGGGGCACAGTTTCTTGAGCTACGGCTGGTGCGGCGGCTTCTACCGGCGCGCTATGCTCTTTGGCCGCGGACGGCTGCGCTACGGCTTGGGATGCCGTTGCCAAAGCCACGGGCTCGGCCTGACTAACTGCCGCCTGGGTTTCTAGCTCTAGCGCCTTCGGATCAAATTTGGGCGTTTCGTGCGTCTGTATGCCGGGCTCGGCCAGCTGTTGGTCCGTCTGCTCTTGGGACGTATTGTCATTTTGAGCGCCATCCTCGCTTGGACGGCGGCTACGCCTGCTGCCACGTCGTCTGCGCTTGCTGCTGCGCTCGCTATCGCTGCTGCTGTCGGCCTGCTCGTCCAGATCAATGGCTGGGCCGGCGACTATCTCTGTGCTTGCGCTAGCGGGCTCCGGCACAAGGCTGGTGGCATTGTCGTTGCTGCTGGTATCCTGGACTGCGTCTTCTGTTTGAGTGCTGTCTGTCTGCATGTTTGCACCTGGGCGTGCACTGGTGCGTCGGCTGCCACCACGGCGACCACGCGAGCGCTTGGTGGTATCGGTGCCATCGGTCGCCTGGTTGCCAGTGGCTTCTTGCTCTGGTGTGTCACTGGCCTGCTGCTCAAGCTTGGCTGGTTCGGTAGTTTCCGTGCGCTGACTACGCTTGCTGGTGCGGCGGCGTGACTCCGGACCCTTGCCGCTGCCCGAGTCTTCCTGGGCGTTTTTGCTGGTGCTTGGTGCCTGGGTGGTTTTTTGCTCGCTTGCATCACGCCTATCGCCGCGGCGGCTGGTGCGGGCCTGGCTACTGCGCTTGCCGGAGCTGCGTTTGCGCCCGGCCTGGGTTTCGCGCTGGCTCTCTGCTGTAGCGGGTGCGCTTGCGGCTTCTTCTGTAGTAGCTGTGCTGGTGCCTCCCAGCCAGCCTAGCAGGCGCTTGAAGAACCCGCCGCTGGCTGCTGGCTTGACCACGCTGCTAACGGCGCGTTGCGCTGGAGTTGGGGCAGGCTGGGCGGGCTGAATACTTTTAACCAGCGCTTCGGTTTGTGATTTGTTTTCCTGGGCCTTGTTGGGTTGCCATAGGGTGGCCATTTCCGGCTCTTGCACCAGCTGGAAGCTGCTTTTTGCATCATCCAGCCTGGGGTCGTCGTGGCGCAGGCGTTCGATGTGATGGTGGGGGGTTTCCAGGGTTTTGTTAGGTATCAGTACCAGATTTACTTTAAGCCTGGCCTCCATCTGGCTGATATCGTGGCGTTTTTCGTTGAGCAAGAAGGTGGCGACGTCTACTGGCACCTGGGCGTGCAAGGCGGCCGTGCCTTCTTTCATGGCCTCTTCCTGCAAGAGCCGCAACACGTGCAGGGCGCTGGACTCGGCATCGCGGATAACGCCGGTGCCATTACAGCGCGGACAGGTCACGTGTGAGCCTTCGTTCAGGGCCGGGCGCAAGCGTTGACGCGATAATTCCATCAAGCCAAAACGTGAAATCTTGCCCATTTGTACGCGCGCCCGGTCAAAGTGCAGGGCGTCGCGCAGGCGCTGTTCAACCGCGCGCTGGTTTTTATTGTCCTCCATATCGATGAAGTCGATGACAATCAGGCCTCCCAGGTCGCGCAGGCGTAGTTGGCGTGCAACCTCGTCAGCGGCCTCCAGGTTGGTGCGCAGGGCGGTTTCTTCGATGTCCGCGCCACGAATCGAGCGCGCCGAGTTTACGTCTACGGCAACCAGGGCTTCGGTATGGTCTATGACTACGGCGCCACCGGATGGCAGCTGCACGTTTCTGGCATAGGCGGTTTCGATCTGGTGCTCGATCTGAAAGCGTGAAAACAGTGGTATGTCATCACTGTAGCGTTTGACCCGCACCAGATTGTCGGGCATAACCACGCCCATGAAAGAGGTGGCCTGTTGGTGGATTTCATCGGTATCGATCAGAATTTCGCCGATATCGGGCGAAAAATAATCGCGTATGGCGCGAATTACCAGACTAGACTCCAGGTATATCAGAATCGGGGCCTTGTTCTCGCGCGCGGCGCCATCAATCGCGCTCCATAGTTGCAGCAGGTAATTAAGATCCCACTGTAATTCTTCAACCCTGCGGCCTATCCCGGCAGTGCGGGCGATCATGCTCATGCCACCGGGAATTTCGAGCTGGTCCATCGCCTCGCGCAGCTCCTGACGTTCATCGCCCTCAATACGGCGCGATACACCGCCGCCGCGGGGGTTATTAGGCATTAATACCAGGTAGCGTCCGGCTAGCGATACGAAGGTGGTCAGGGCTGCCCCTTTGTTGCCACGCTCTTCTTTTTCGACCTGGATAATGAGCTCCTGGCCTTCGGCCAGGGCGTCCTGAATACGCGCGCTGCGTACGTCCGTGCCTTCCTTGAAGTACCCCCTGGCCACTTCCTTAAATGGCAGGAAGCCGTGGCGCTCTTCGCCATAGTTAACGAAGCAGGCTTCCAGGCTTGGTTCTATGCGGGTGATGACACCCTTGTAGATATTGCCCTTGCGCTGTTCGCGGCCAGAGGTTTCTATATCCAGGTCGATGAGTTTTTGCCCATCAACTATGGCGACGCGTAATTCTTCTTGGTGCGTCGCATTGAACAACATGCGTTTCATGAGTGTGTTTCTCCGTAAATATGCATCTGGTTGGACGCATAACCACGGGCCACTCGGGGTACGGCTGGCAGTCTGCAAACCGTATGATGGGCGCAAAAAAAAACCGCGCCCGCCATACTGTTATTTGAATATGGGCACTTGGCGCCTGATGGCGTTGGTTTCGGGCGGTTGGGTCAGGTACACAATAATATTTGTTAATTGACGATAAAAGCCAGGAACTACGGATGCTACTATAGCCAGCACCCGGTGCAGAAGAACGAGCAGTAAGCTGCGGCGTCGCACGCGACCTGTTTTTAAAATTTGGCTTGCTAGCCTTGCGGCTGCGCTCAAGAACACGGTCGGCGACCCGGGGCCCGGAGGGTAAAAGCTAAACGTTACAATTACGTGTTGCTACCAGGCGGAAGCACAGACATAGGGCCTCTACGCCGGGATGCTTTTACCTCTCTAAGGTTGGCGCCAATTATATGCTGTTTTTAGCCTGGTGCACAATAACTAACTTGCTGGTTTTTAATGGTTGCTAAAGATTCCAATTTCAAAACGCGCGCACAGGGCCCGCAGGTGCGTCTGGTGCGTGTTGGTGCCGAGTACGCAGGCCAGCGTTTGGATAATTTTTTGATTCGTTTTTGTAAGGGCGTACCCAAAAGTCATTTGTACAAGGCGATCCGCGCCGGTCAGGTACGCATAAACAAAGCGCGCTGCAAGCCTGATAGCCGCCTGCAGGCGGCCGATCTGTTGCGTATACCGCCATTTCGTTTACCTGAGCCTGGTCAGCGCCCGAGCGCACCGCCGGCACAGTTTCCAATCCTGTACGAGGATCAGCACCTGTTGGTGGTAGACAAGCCTGCGGGTGTAGCGGTCCACGGTGGCAGTGGCGTATCGTTTGGCGTAATTGAGCAGTTGCGTGCCGCCCGGCCAGACGAGCGCATGCTAGAGCTGGCCCATAGGCTGGATCGCGAGACCTCTGGTATTTTAATTTTGGCGCGTAGCCGCAAGGCCCTGGTAGCATTGCACGAAATGTTCCGTGCGGGCCTGATACAAAAGCATTATTACGCCCTGGTGGTAGGCGACTGGCACAATCAGCGCCAGCATATTCGTGCGGCCTTATATAAGTATTTAACGCCAGCTGGTGAACGACGCGTGCGCGTCGATAGCGAGCTGGGCAAGCCGGCGCATTCGGTGGTTAGCCTGCAGCAACGCCTGGGTGGGCGTTACTCTTTATTGGATGTACAGCTGTGCACCGGGCGCACCCACCAGATCCGCGTACACCTGGCCCATTTGGGCTACCCTATAGCGGGTGATGATAAGTACGGTCCGGATCACATCCGTGCACAGCTAGCCACGCTGGGCTTTAAACGTATGTTTTTGCACGCCCACAGCTTGACATTTGCACACCCGGTTGGCGGCCAGGTGCTGGAGTTGCGCGCACCTTTACCGCCAGCATGTGAGCAACTACTGTTGCGGCTACAGGCTTAAAACAGTTAATCAAGGGCCGCAACCAGGCCAGGTGTTCAAAGTATCAATACAGGAGCCATTTAAATGCACAGCCAAAAATACCGTGCCATAGTTTTTGATTGGGACGGTACCTTGCTTGACTCTACCAGTCATATAGTCGGCGCCATACGCGCGACTTGCAGCGATTTGAACCTGCCTATACCTCCAAAAGACGAGGCTGGCTGGGTTATTGGCCTTTCATTGCAAGCCGCTTTGTACCGTTTGGTGCCTGACCTGCCTGAGAGTCAGGTGGATATATTCATAGAGCGTTATCGTAGCCACTTTATGCGTATGCTGGACCACATGCAGCTTTTTCAGGGTCAGCAGCAGCTTTTGCAGCAACTACAGGCGCAGGACTGGCAGCTGGCGGTGGCCACCGGTAAAAGCCGCAAGGGTCTGGATGCCAGTATGGACAAGTTAAATTTACGCTCTTACTTTGTGGCTACGCGTACGGTGGATGAAGCGCGTGGCAAGCCCGATCCGGATATGTTGTTGCAATTGCTCGACGAGCTGCGCCTGGATGCCCAGGAGGTGTTGATGGTGGGCGATACCACACACGATGTGCTAATGGCCAAAGCGGCCGGCATCGATAGCCTGGCAGTAGGTTATGGGGCTCATAAACCCGCAATTCTGCAAGCTGAAAAGCCAACCGCTTACGCGGCCAGCGTGGCCGAAATGCAAGCATTACTGCTGGGTTTAAGATCTGACCCGCTAACTGGCCAGGAATAAAAACAAACTGGGCTTTTTGCTAAAGTCTGGTGTCCCAAGCCGGCGCCATTGTTCGATGCTATAGGTACTTATAGATTCGTCGCTGCAGTTGAGGTTGCTGGCTATACATAAGCGCGTATTGGAACGCAGTGCGCCAAGCATGGCGTCTAGCATGGCCGCGTTGCGATAAGGAGTTTCAATCAGTATCTGGGTTTGTTGCAGGCGCCTGGATTCAAGCTCCCAGGCGCGTAGTTGCTGCTCGCGCTGCGGGGCTTTTACCGGGGCATAGCCATGAAAGGCAAAACGCTGCCCCTCCAGGCCACTGGCCATGAGGCCAAGCATGATCGATGAGGGGCCTACCCAGGGGCGCACGCGCATACCCTGGGCGTGTGCCATAGCAACTATCGCGGCGCCTGGGTCAGCTACCGCTGGACAGCCGGCTTCGGATACCAGGCCAATTTCAGCATCACCTGGCAAAGCGGCAAACCAGGCTCGTATATCGGCTGCGCTGAGCTGGGGCTTGAGCTCCAGCATCAGCACCTCCTGTATGGGTACGGTGGTGTCTATTTGTTTTAAAAAGGCGCGCGCGCTTTTGGCGTTTTCAACCACGAAGTAACGCAGCTGGGCTGCCTTGGACTGGGCTATGGGGGGCAACCACAGCTGCGGTTTGCTCGGGCCCAGGCCTACTGGAATTAAGTGTAGTGTTTGCATAAATACAATTTTATCAAGTAATATAGACAGTTTTCTGTGTATTTATTTACTCATGGTAATTGATGCGCTCGAATTTGCGCGTTTGGGGCGCGATCTCGAAGGCGTGCATGGGGTTTGCAAGTTTGCGCGCTTTAGCCAGGATTTGCCTGGCCCGCAGCTGGGGCTGATAAGCTGGGAGCTGGTCGGGCGTCACAGGTTGGCCACCCAGCAGTCATGGCTGGATATCCGGGCGAGTGGTCTGGTACGCTTGCGCTGTCAACGTTGCTTGCAGTTATTTGATTACGCGTTGGCGCTTGAACGCAGCCTTGGGCTGGCAGCCACACAGGCTGAGCTTGATGCTTTGGATCAGCTGACGCCGGACGACGGTAGCGATGAGAGCGAATACATACTTGCAGATAAAAAACTTGATGTACTTGATTTGCTTGAAGACGAGCTTATTCTGGCCTTGCCGTACGTGCCACGCCACCAGCATTGTCCTCAAGAATTGGATGCGGGGGCGCGTTTGCAAGCGGATGAGTCCCCATTTGCGGCCTTAAAGCAATTAAAGCTTGCAAAAAAACCTGTTAACTAACCATTTGGGCCTGCGATTGGATAAAATGGCGGCCCTTTCTATCGGAGTCTTTCATGGCTGTTCAGCAAAACAAAAAAAGCCCTTCCAGGCGTGGCATGCGTCGTTCCCACGATGCTATCGGCGCCCCGGCCACTGCAATTGAGCCCACCACTGGCGAATTGCATTTGCGTCACCACATCAGCCCCAACGGTATTTATCGTGGCCGCAAAGTGTTAAAAACCAAAGACGACGAATAATCTATTTTTGCCTTAACAAAATAAAAAATGTCCGCTAAAAGCGCTACCGTTGCCATAGATTGTATGGGCGGTGATCACGGCTTGCCGGTTACCGTGCCGGCAGCCATAGCATTCGTGCGTGCGTTTACCGACGTACGCTGCTTGCTGGTAGGAGACCAGGTGCAGATCAGGGCGGCCTTGCAAGAGCATGGCGCCGCCGCCGACGCTTTTGAGATCGAGCATGCCACTGAAGTAGTTTCGATGCAGGATTCAGTCGAGGTGGCCTTGCGTCGCAAAAAAAACTCCTCCATGCGCCTGGCCGTGCAGGCGGTCAAGGATGGCCGGGCGGATGCGGCCATATCGGCAGGTAATACCGGTGCCTGGATGGCCATCTCTCGTTATGTACTCAAAACCCTGGACGGTATTGATCGCCCCGCCATAGCTACGGCTATACCCAATCAGCGCGGTGGGGCCACTACGGTGCTGGATTTGGGGGCCAACGTTGATTGCTGTGCCGAGCACTTGTTGCAGTTTGGCCTTATGGGTGCGGCACTGGTTACGACTGTAGACCATAAGCCCGAGCCAGCGGTGGGCCTGCTTAATATCGGTGAAGAAGTAATCAAGGGCAACGAGGTCGTCAAGCAGGCTGCCGAGTTGTTGCGTTTAAGCGGCCTGAATTTTTACGGCAACGTCGAAGGCGACGATATCTTCAAGGGCACGGTCGACGTAGTGGTGTGTGACGGCTTTGTTGGCAATGTAGTGCTTAAGGCCATCGAAGGTTTGGCCCGCATGGTGGCCGCTATGATGCGCGAAGAGTTTCGTCGTAATGTGCTTACCATGGGTGCTGGCCTGGTAGCCACGCCGGTGTTGAACAGATTTCGCGACCGGGTCGATAATCGCCGTTACAATGGTGCCGCTTTACTGGGCTTGCGTGGCATTGTCATCAAAAGCCATGGCTCGGCTGATGTCTATGCTTTTGGCCAGGCCTTGCAACGCGCGCGTGAAGCGGTACTGAACGATTTGCTTGAAGGCACGATTCAGCGTTTACAAATATTGCGTACGCGCCATCTACCCAATCAGGGTGATGCGTCAGGTACGCCTTGATTTATTTTAGGATGCATATGCCGTACGCCAGGATTGCAGGAACCGGGGGTTACCTACCACCGCACGTCGTAAGTAACCACGAACTGGCAGCCGATTTGGCCAAGCGCGGGGTGGAGACTTCTGATACTTGGATCGTCGAGCGTACCGGTATACGCCAGCGCCATATTGCCGCGCCCGGCACCAAAACCAGTTTCATGGCTACCCAGGCGGCGCAGGCCGCCCTGGATATGGCCGGCTTACAGGCCAGCGATATAGACTTGCTCATTGTGGCCACGTCTACGCCCGACTTCATTTTTCCGAGTACTGCCTGCCTGGTACAGGCCAATCTTGGTGTTGGTGGCGCCGCCGCCTTTGATATTCAGGCCGTATGTAGCGGCTTTGTGTATGCTATGGCTACCGCCGACGCCTTTATCCGTAGCGGCCAGTATAGGCACGCTTTGGTCATTGGCGCCGAAGTATTCTCCAGCATTCTGGACTGGCAAGACCGGCGCACCTGTGTGCTGTTTGGCGATGGCGCTGGCGCGGTGGTCTTAAGCGCCGCAACCGAGCCCGGCATAATGGCCACACGCCTGAATGCCGATGGCAATTTGCAACATATACTTTCTGCCGCTGGTAGTGTCGAGTCCGGCAAGGTTACCGGCGATCCCTTTTTGCGTATGGATGGCCAGGCGGTATTCAAGCAGGCGGTCAACGTGCTGACCGAGTCGGCCCAAAAAGTTTGTACCCAGGCCGGTATCAGTGTGCAGGATATTGACTGGTTTGTGCCGCATCAGGCTAATTTACGCATTCTTAATTTTCTTAGCCGTAAACTGCGGCTGCCCAGCGAAAAACTCGTGGTAACGCTCGATAAACACGCCAACACTTCGGCCGCCAGCGTGCCTTTGGCGTTGGATACGGCCTATCGTGATGGCCGTATAAAGCCTGGCAACATAGTGCTGTTGCAGGGCGTGGGTGGCGGTTTTACTTGGGGTTCCATACTGTTAAAGGTATAGGGTAGAGGGATGAAAATAGCATTTGTTTTTCCAGGCCAGGGCTCGCAAAGCGTGGGCATGATGGCCGCCTGGGCCGCTAATGATGCCGTGCAGGCTACTTTAAAAGCTGGTGACCAGGCTTTGGGTGAGGATTTATCCGGGCTAATAGCTAAAGGCCCGGCCGAGGCGCTCAACCTTACCACCAACACCCAGCCAGCTATGTTGCTGTGCTCGGTGGCTATGTACCACGCCTATTTGCAGGCAGGTGGACCAAGACCAGTATTGATGGCCGGTCATAGCCTGGGTGAGTATTCGGCGCTGGTAGCCGCTGGTGCCCTGGATTTAAGCGCCGCCCTGGCGCTGGTACGTGTACGCGCCAATGCCATGCAGTCTGCCGTGCCGGTAGGTCAAGGCGGTATGGCAGCAGTACTGGGCCTGGAGGATGCTGTGGTTGCTGACATTTGCACGCAGGCGAGCGTCGCCGGGCAAATCGTCGAGCCGGTAAATTTCAATGCTCCCGCCCAGGTGGTGATTGCCGGTCACGCTGCTGCCGTAGAGCATGCCTGCAAGCTCGCCAAGGAGGCTGGTGCCAAAAGAGCCCTGCCATTGCCGGTATCGGCACCATTTCATTCGAGCCTGCTTAAGCCGGCCGCCGCAACCCTGGCTGAGGCCTTGCAAAAAATCAAGCTGCTGACGCCTACAGTTGCGGTTATAAATAACGTGGACGTGGCCCAAGAGCTCGATCCTGGCAAGATAGCCGATGCTTTGGTACGCCAGGCATGGCACCCAGTGCGCTGGGTTGAAATCATACAGGCTATGCAAGCCGCGGCGGTTACGCATATAGTTGAGTGTGGACCTGGCAAGGTTTTATCTGGCCTGAGCAAACGCATAGCCAAGGATATAACCTGCCTGAATATTAATGATCCAGCTTCTTTGCAAGCTTGCCTGGACGCTCTCGGAGACTGATATGTCAGATAAAAGCCTGGATGGCAAAATCGCTTTGGTGACGGGCGCTTCGCGCGGCATTGGGCGTGCTATTGCCCAGGAGCTAAGTGCCCTGGGCGCAACTGTGGTAGGAACCGCTACTACACAAGCTGGCGCCGACAGCATTAGTGAAGCTTTAGCCCCGCGTGGCGGGCGTGGTGCAGTCCTGAACGTGGATGACGCCCAGGCCTGTGACGAGTTACTGGCCACCCTGGCGCAAGAGGGGGCGCCCCACATACTCGTCAATAATGCCGGGATTACCCGCGATGGCCTGATTTTACGCATGAAGGACGAGGATTTTGACGCCGTCATAGATACCAATTTGACGGCCGCATTTCGCCTTAGCCGCGGTGTTGCCAAAACCATGATGAAGGCCCGCTGGGGGCGCATTATCAATATAACTTCCGTGGTCGGTTATAGCGGTAACGCCGGGCAGGCCAACTACGCTGCCTCCAAGGCTGGTGTGGCAGGCTTGTCACGTTCATTGGCCGCCGAGCTTGGTAGCCGTGGTATAACCGTCAACTGCGTGGCCCCCGGCTTTATCGAAACCGATATGACGCGCGCCCTGAACGAAACCCAGACAGCAGCAATTTTGCAAAAAATACCCCTGGGACGCTTGGGTTCGGCCGCCGAGATAGCCAGCGCCGTGGCTTTTCTGGCCAGCCCGGCTGCGGCCTATATTTCAGGCACTACCTTGCACGTCAATGGTGGTATGTACATGTAAAATAGCCAGTTTTTTGGCAAAATGGTTTATGCGCGACGGATGCATTCCGACTAAGGTAAAATCCGTAAAACTTTTATTGTTACCAACCCGCTGCCCAGTTTAAATAGTTTGGCTATAATTCGCGGGATTTTTTCCCAACAGGAGATATGCATGGAAAGCATCGAACAGCGCGTCAAGAAGATAGTCGCTGAACAACTTGGCGTTAACGAGGCCGAGATCAAAAACGAATCTTCTTTCCTTGACGACCTCGGTGCCGATTCGCTCGATATGGTCGAACTCGTAATGGCGCTCGAGGATGAATTTGAAACCGAAATCCCTGACGAAGAAGCTGAAAAAATTGCTACGGTGCAACAGGCTGTGGATTACATAGCTTCGCACAGCAAGCAGTAATTCTGGTCGCGCGCCTTTGGCGTGCTTAGCCTATCGGTCCAGGGCATGTTTGCCTCCGGTCAGATAGGCTTGCTGCTTTTCAGGAGTCCTCAGTGAAACGACGTGTCGTTATAACTGGTTTGGGCATGGTATCGCCTGTAGGTAATGATGTGGCTAGCGCCTGGGAAAATATCGTCCAGGGGCGCAGCGGCATTGGGCCGGTCACCAGATTTGATGCCACTGTCCTTAACAGCCAGATTGCCGGTGAGGTCAAAGATTTTGACATTACCGCTTACATAAGTTCCAAAGAAGCCAAGCAAATGGATACCTTTATCCATTACGGCGTAGCTGCCGGCATGCAAGCCTGGCGTGATTCTGGCCTGGATATCAATGCAGAAGACCCGGATCGTTTAGGTACCATTATCGGCTCTGGTATAGGCGGTTTGCCGCGTATCGAAGAGACGCAAATTGAGTTTTTGCAGCGTGGTGCGCGGCGTATTTCGCCATTCTTTGTGCCCGCTTCCCTGATAAATCTGATCTCTGGTCAGCTGTCCATAATTCTGGGCCTGAAAGGCCCGAGTTACGCCGTGGTTTCCGCTTGTACTACCGGCTTACATTGTATCGGGGACGCCGCCCGCTTAATCGAGTATGGCGATGCCGATGTTATGGTGGCGGGCGGTGCTGAAAGCTCGGTATCACCATTGGGTATGGGCGGCTTTGCTGCCATGCGCGCCTTATCCACCCGTAATGATGACCCAGCAACGGCGTCACGGCCGTGGGATCGTGACCGCGACGGCTTCGTGCTGGGCGAGGGCGCCGGGGTAATAGTGCTCGAAGAGCTGGAGCACGCCCGCAAACGCGGCGCGCGCATCTATGGCGAGTTTCTTGGTTATGGTATGAGCTCGGATGCGCATCACATTACTACGCCAGACCAGGACGGTCCGCGGCGTGGCATGTTACATGCCTTGCGCAACAGTGGCGTTAACGCCGATCAGGTTAGTTACGTCAACGCCCACGGCACGTCCACCCCCCTAGGTGACAAAAACGAAACCGCGGCCATCAAGCTCGCCTTCGGTGCACACGCCGCAAACCTCGTCATTAACTCTACCAAGTCTATGACGGGACATTTATTGGGCGCCGCTGGCGGCATCGAGGCCGTGTTTACTACCCTGGCGGTTTATAAGCAGGTTTCACCACCTACCATTAATATCTTTAACCAGGACCCGGAATGCGACCTGGATTATTGCGCCAACCAGGCCCGCGACCTAAAAATCGATGTGGCCTTATCCAATTCGTTTGGTTTTGGCGGCACCAATGGCTCTATGTTAGTGGGCCGTTTCTAGCCCGGCCAGCTTTTTGCCTAGCCCCATGACCGCACACGATACCGATGCAATTCTGGTTGAACGTGTGCGGCATGGCGACCGGCACGCCTTCGATCTGCTGGTTATCAAGTATCAGCGGCGCATTATGCGGCTGCTGGCGCGTATGGTACACAATCAGGCCGAGGTTGAGGATATTGCCCAGGAGACCTTCGTCAAGGCCTGGCGTGCCTTGCCACAATTTCGTGGTGACAGCGCCTTTTACACCTGGCTTTACAGAATCGCCCTGAATACCGCACGCAACTGGCTCGCGGCCCGCCAGCGTCAGCCGCTGGCATTGGCGGAGAGCGAAAACAATGAGAATGAAACTTTAGCGCCAACTCAGCGTCTAACCGAGCAAGCAACCCCAGAAACCCTTCTGGCCAGCAAGCAGGTGGCCCAGACTATTGACGCGGCCATTCAGGCGCTGCCCGAAGAGCAACGCGATGCCATAGTGCTGCGCGAAATCGAGGGCATGAGTTATGAGGAAATAGCCCAGGTGATGCAATGCCCGGTGGGTACGGTGCGGTCGCGAATTTACCGGGCGCGTGAGGCTATCGCCGCCCAGTTAAAGCCTGTTTTGGATAGCTCTAACGTAAACCGTTGGTAAGTAGCCATGAATCGAGAACCTGAACATATTACAGATGAAGATTGGGAAGCCAGGGTGTCATCCTGGGTGGATGGCCATGACCAGCCCGATACGGCTGATCTGGATAGCCCCTATGGCAGACAGTTGTGGGATACCTATCATTTGATTGGTGATGTAATGCGTAGCAGCGATCTGGCCATTTGTCCCTCAGCAAAATTTTATGCGCGTGTAGCGGTAGCCATCGACTCCGAACCGTCCACGCCCGTGGCGCGGCCGTTATTGAGTCGGCCAGGAGTGCGGAGCATGCTCTCCAGCCTGGCGGTTGCCGCCAGCGTGGCAGCCGTTACCTGGTATATGTGGCCCGGTATTTTGCTGGACGAGCCACCAGCCGCGGGTGGTGTTACCCGCCTTGCCAGCCTGAGCGAGCCAGCGCCTAAAGGCGCTTTGTTGGCGGATTACGTCAATGCCCATGCGGCCAGTACCGGTTTGGCCCATAGCCGGCTGGCGGCGTACGGCACCATGGGGCAATAAGTGGCCCGGCGCGCATTGTTTTTGCCCGTAGCACGCCTGAGAACAGCTCTGGGCCTGATGCTCCTGGCAGTGGGTTTAAGTGCTGCCTATGGCCAAAATGGCGCTTCCGAGCCGGCGGCGCCAGCGGCACAGCCGCCCGCGCTTGCGATAGATCCAGCTACAGACTTTCTGGCACAAGTGCAAGATGCCGCCAATGCCCTGGATTATGCCGGCATCACCGTTTATCAGGCTGGCTCAGAAGTACAGGCGGCCCGCTTATTGCACTGGGTTGATGGCAGCGGCCAGGGTGAGCTGTATCAGTCGCTGGATGGTCAGGCCAACGAATGCCTTAAGCATAATGGCACTGAAACCTGTTTATATCCTCAACGGCAGCTGGTGGTGGTCACCAAAAATGCCGATGCCAGCCATTTCCCCAACCTTTTGCTTGAACCAGATCGGCAGTTAAGCCCTAATTATGACTGGCGCCCAATGCTTGGCAAGTACAGGATAGCCGGGCGCGAGTGCAATATTGCAGAAATTGTGGCGCGCGATGATTTACGCTATAGCTACAGGCTGTGTACCGACGTGGAAAATCAGCTGCTGTTGAAAATACAATCCCTTGATCAAGACCTGCACGTAATTGATCAGGTGGCGTTTAGCCATCTACGTCTGGGCGGCGAGTTCAATCCTAGGGAGCTTGAGCCGTCGTACGATACCCAGGGTTGGTACGTATTGGAGCAAGACCGTCAGGCAATCGACCTGGAGGCACTGGGCTGGCGCTTAGTATTACCGCGTGGCTTTGAAATCAGTGGGCAGTTTCGCCGGCCCTTGGGCCATAATCATCAGGTCGATCAGGCTGTGCTCTCGGATGGCTTGGCAAGTATTTCAATTTTTATTGAAACCTTTGACCCGAATCGTGATCAAAGTATCCAGGAAGGCAGCCTGCGTAAGGGTGCCGTAAATATTTACCGTGTGCGCCTGGCATCTTTCTGGATTACAGCCGTCGGCGAGGTGCCAGCGCAAACCGTACAAAACTTGGTGCAGAATATCCAGTACGTTCCTGGGGCTGCGCAATAAGGAGAACCCTATGGTGTTTAAAGCTTCAAAATTTCGCGCTTGCAAGCGTCTGGCCGCTTGTGCGGCTACCAGCGTGGCCTTGGTGTGCGCCGCTCCGGTATTTACTTTGCCAGCCCAGGCCGCCACAACCGAGCAGCAGGTCAATGGTCTGCCTGATTTTACCCAGATAATCCAGGAGGCCGAACAGTCGGTAGTCAATATCCGCACTACCGAGACCGTGAGCGCGCGCCGCAATGCCCCTGGGCCTGGTGCCGACCCTTCGGACTTGTTTCGCTGGTTTTTTGGCCCCGATTTTAATCCCCCTGGCTTTGGTCAACCACCGCAGCAACGTCCGCAGCCACGCTCTGAGCGGGGCGCGCCTGAGCGTTCGGTGCCGCGTGGCATAGGCTCTGGTTTTGTTATTTCCAAAGACGGCTATGTGCTTACCAACAACCACGTTATCGATAATGCCGACGGTATATTCGTCACCATGTTCGATGGCAGCGAGCACAAGGCCGAAGTGGTTGGCAGCGATGCCCGTACCGATGTGGCCTTGCTCAAAATCGATGCCAAGGGTTTAAAACCGCTAACCATTGGCGACTCCGATGACCTTAAAAAAGGCCAGTGGGTGCTGGCTATAGGCTCACCCTTTGGTCTTGACTCTACCGTTACCGCGGGCATAATCAGCGCTATCAACCGCGATACCGGCGATTATCTGCCCTTCATCCAAACCGACGTCGCTGTCAACCCAGGCAACTCTGGTGGCCCGTTGATTAACCTCGATGGTCAGGTAGTAGGCATTAACTCCCAGATCGTGTCGCGCAGTGGCGGGTTTATGGGCATATCGCTGGCTATACCCATCGATGAGGTAATGCGTGTGGTCGATCAGCTCAAAGTTCACGGCAAGGTTACCCGTGGCCGTATTGGCGTGCAAATCACCGATGTGCAGGAAGACGTCGCCAAAGCGCTGGGGCTGGATAAGCCGCACGGCGCCATGGTTAGCAGCGTAGAGCCCGATGGCCCGGCCGCCAAGGCAGGTATTAAATCTGGCGATGTAATTACCAGCTTTGACGGCCACGCCATTGAGAGCATGACCGATTTGCCGCGTATCGTTGGCGGTACCAAGCCCGATACCAAAGCCACCGTCAAGGTATGGCGCAAGGGCAAGGACGTGGAACTCAAGGTTACCGTAGGTGAGCTTAAAGAGCCCAAGCAGGCCAGCTCCAAAGCTGGTAGCCAGCAGCCGCCAGCCCAGGCCGAGGTGGATGTGCTCGGTTTGACGGTTACCGAGTCCGCTGATGCCGATGTGCCAGGAGTCGTAGTCGAGCAGGTAGAAAGCCCGGCCACTGACGTGGGTATCGAGCCTGGCGATATTATTCTTGGCATTAACGACCTGGACGTCAATAACCTGAAAGACTACAGCAAGGCGCTTAAGCAGCTTGACGGCAAAAAGCCGGTGGCCGTTTTGGTGCAGCGCGATGATCAATCGCAGTGGGTAATCATCAAACCGGAATAATTACATGCCAATAGGCTAAAATAGCTTTGATCGATTAGGGGGCGCCCTGCGGCGTTCCCTTTTCTTTTTTTGGCTTTTCAGGGTAGTGTATGAAACACATCCGCAATTTTTCCATTATTGCGCACATTGATCACGGCAAGTCAACGCTTGCCGATCGTCTTATCCAGCGTTGTGGCGGTTTGCAAGACCGTGAGATGTCCACCCAGGTGCTTGACTCCATGGATATCGAGCGCGAGCGTGGCATAACCATCAAGGCGCAAACAGCGTCACTACAATACCAGGCTGCCGATGGCCAGGTTTATGCCCTTAACCTTATCGACACTCCGGGCCATGTGGATTTTTCCTACGAGGTCAGCCGTTCGCTCTCGGCTTGTGAGGGAGCTTTGCTGGTGGTGGATTCCACCCAGGGCGTAGAAGCGCAAACGGTGGCCAATTGCTATACGGCCATAGATTTGGGGGTCGAGGTTATCCCGGTTTTAAACAAAATGGATTTACCCTCGGCCGACCCCGATGCCGCGGCTGAAGAAATCGAAGACGTAATTGGTATCGATGCTACCGATGCCATTCGCGCCAGTGCCAAAACCGGCCTGGGTATCGATGCTATTTTGGAGACTATAGTCAAACGGGTGCCAGCCCCCAGGGGCGATGTACAAGCGCCGTTGCAGGCGTTGGTCATAGATTCCTGGTTCGATAATTATGTCGGCGTGGTTATGCTGGTGCGCATAGTCAACGGGGTATTGAATAAGCGTGCCAAAATTTTACTAATGGCCACCGGGGCCAACCATATTTGTGAGCAGCTTGGTGTTTTTACCCCTAAATCCCAGGCTTGTGAAAGCTTGTCGGCTGGCCAGGTTGGTTTCGTGATTTGTGGCATCAAAGAGCTCGCCGATGCCAAGGTGGGCGACACCATTACTTTGGCTGCGCAGCCAGCCAGTCAGCCCTTGCCTGGCTTTAAGGAAGTCAAGCCGCAGGTGTTTGCTGGTTTGTATCCGGTCGAATCCAGCGAGTACGATCAGCTGCGTGATTCATTGGAAAAACTCAAGCTTAACGATTCTTCGCTGCTATTTGAGCCCGAGGTTTCACAGGCCTTGGGCTTTGGCTTCAGGTGTGGCTTTTTAGGGCTCTTGCACATGGATATAGTGCAAGAGCGGCTTGAGCGTGAGTTCGATATGGACATCATCACCACCGCGCCTTCGGTAGTCTACGAAGTGCTGGATAGCGATGGTGCGCTGCTCATGGTGGATAGCCCGGCGCGCATGCCTGAGGTCGGCAAGATTCATGAAATCCGCGAGCCAATAATGACCGTAACCCTGTTCATGCCGCAAGAATATGTGGGCCCGGTAATGTCGCTGTGCAATAATAAGCGCGGTATTCAAACCAATCTCAGCTATCATGGCCGCCAGGTGCATTTGGCCTATGAGATCCCGCTAGCCGAAATCGTGCTGGATTTTTTTGATCGTTTAAAATCGGTATCGCGTGGTTATGCCTCAATGGATTACGAGTTCAAGGAGTATCGCGTCGCTGATGTGGTGCGCGTGGATTTGCTCATCAATGGCGAGAAGGTCGACGCCTTGTCCATGATTCTGCACCGGGCCAATGCACGTCTGCGTGGGCGTGAAATCGTCACCCGCATGCGTGGTTTGATCCCGCGACAAATGTTTGATATTGCCATTCAGGCGGCCATTGGCGCCGAGATAATAGCGCGTGAAAACGTCAAAGCTCTGCGCAAAAATGTTTTGGCCAAGTGTTATGGCGGTGATATTTCCCGCAAAAAGAAACTATTGGAAAAACAAAAGGCCGGTAAAAAACGTATGAAACAGGTAGGTAACGTCGAAATCCCGCAAGAAGCCTTTTTAGCCGTATTACAGGTCGAAGACAAATGAACTGGGATTTTGCCCTGTTGCTGTTTATAGCCTTGCTGCTAACGGGCGTCATATGGTTGCTGGACCTGGTTTTCTTGCGGCGTGTCCGCTTGCACAAGGCGCGTGCGGCCGAACAAGCATGCCAGCGTAATGCTGCCGGGCTGGATCAGGCCGCCTTGCAGGCCGAGTGTGCGCGCACCTATGCACAAGCGGCGCGCGCGCCCTGGTGGGTCGAGTATGCGGTTAGCTTTTTCCCGGTGATCCTGTTCGTGTTCGTATTGCGGTCTTTTTTGATTGAACCGTTTCGTATCCCCTCAGGTTCCATGCTGCCAACCCTGCAAAATGGCGATCTGATACTGGTTAACAAATATAAGTACGGTGTGCGCCTGCCAATTATCAACCAGAAGATAATTTCTGTGGGCGAGCCGCAGCGCGGTGACGTAGTGGTGTTCAGGTATCCGGTAGACCCGGCGGTGGATTACATCAAGCGCATCGTTGGCCTGCCTGGTGATACGGTCGAATATCGTAATAAAGTGTTGTATATAAATGGTCAGGAGGTGGCGCACCACCAGGATGGCGATTATTTCGAGCCCGACCAGGCTAACTATATCCAGCAATTCAGCGAACAGCTGGGGCAGGTCGAGCATCAAATCCTGCTCAATCCTGATTCTTTACAAAACCTTATGCCGATTACGCGTTTTCCGGATTTTTCTGCCTGTAGTTATAGCTCTTTCAGCGTACGTTGTACCGTGCCAGCTGGCAATTACTTTGTCATGGGCGATAACCGTGACAATAGCCTGGATAGTCGTTATTGGGGTTTTGTGCCAGATCAGAACCTGGTTGGCAAGGCTTTTTTCGTCTGGATGAACTTTGGTTCGCCCAGCCGCATAGGTAGCTTTGATTGATGGCCGCGAGCGCGCAAAAATTGGCCAGATTGCAACAGGATTTGGGTTACGAGTTCCAACAGGATAAATTGCTATTACAGGCTTTAAGCCACCGCAGCCATGGTCAGCCCAACAACGAAAGACTGGAGTTCCTGGGCGATGCGGTACTTGGTTTTGTGGTCGCCGGAATGTTGTATGAGGCCTATCCAAGGCTTGATGAAGGTGCCTTGTCGCGGCTGCGTGCCAGCTTGGTTAAAGAGTCCAGCCTGGCCGCACTTGCCACGCAGCTAAACCTGTCGCAGTATTTGCGCCTGGGTGAGGGCGAACTTAAAAGCGGCGGCTTCAGACGCCCTTCGATTCTGGCCGATGCCCTGGAGGCCATTTTTGCTGCGACCTATCTGGATGGTGGTTTTAATGCGGTGCAGGGCGTTATCCAAAGTGTTTATCGGCAGTTAATCGCTACAATCGATGTGGATACTTTTGGCAAGGATGCCAAAACCCTGCTGCAAGAGCTGCTGCAAGGCGCTGGTCATGATTTGCCCCAATACGAGGTGGTGGCCACCCATGGCGCCGCGCATAGTCAGACCTTCGATGTTAGCTGTAGTCTGGCTGCATATGATATTTATGTTACTGCCAGTGGCCATAGCCGGCGCTCGGCAGAGCAGAAAGCGGCCGCGGCGGCGATGCAGCAGTTGCAGCAGCAGGGTTTGTTAAGCAAGGGCGCAAAGCGCACTAAACTCAGCAAGAAAAAATGACTTATAGCAGTAACACCAGATGTGGCTACATAGCCATTGTGGGACGCCCTAACGTTGGCAAGTCTACGCTTGGCAACGCGTTAATTGGCGCCAAGCTATCGATTATTTCGCGCAAGGCACAAACCACGCGCCACCGCATCCAGGGTGTACTTACCAGGGATAACGAACAATTCATTTTTGTCGATACGCCGGGCTTTCAAACACGCCATGGTGGCGCCATGAATCGCATGCTCAATCGCGTGGTTACCCAAACCCTGGCCCAGGTGGACGTAGTCGTGCACGTGGTCGAAGCAGGTAAGTGGTCGGCGGCAGATGCCGCCATACTGCCGCTATTGCCTACCAACAGGCCAGTGATTCTGGTCATCAATAAGCTCGATACCATCAAGGACAAGAGTAGTCTGTATGCCTACACCACACGCTTGCTGCAGCAATTTGAATATGCCGCGGTGGTGCCGGTTAGCGCCCTGAAGCAACAGCAGCTGGAGATAGTTTTAGATGAAATAGCCACCCACTTGCCGCTGGCCGAGCATATTTTTGCCGCCGATACCTTTACCGACCGACCCGTGCGTTTTTTGGTGGCCGAGCTGATTCGCGAAAAAATCTTTCGCCTGGTTGGTGATGAGTTGCCTTACGCCAGTACGGTGGTGATAGAGCAGTGGCAGGAAAATGAGCAGGGCGTACGTATTTCGGCCTGCGTATTGGTCGAACGCGCCAGCCATAGGCCAATTTTATTGGGTGCCGGCGGCCAGCACATGAAGCGTATAGCTACCGAGGCGCGCAAAGATATCGCCGAGTTATTGGAAAAACCAGTTTTTCTGGATGTTTATATAAAAGTACGCAAGGGCTGGTCATCCCAGGAAGCGGCCCTGCGCGAACTGGGCTATGAGTAAACCGGCCAGCCGGCGCGTACACGAAGCCCACGCTTATGTTTTGCACACCAGTCCATGGCGTGAAACCTCGCTTATATTACAGGCTTTTAGCCGCGAGCACGGCCTGGTAGCGCTGGTGGCCAAGGGGGCCAAGCGACCTTATTCAAACCTGCGCCCGGTGCTAGTGTGCTTTCAGCCTTTAATCCTGTCATGGTCCGGGGCGGCGGATGTATATACCTTAACCAAGGCAGAGCCTGGGCCACCACGTTTACTGGATGGCCGCGCCTTAATGTCAGCCTGGTATTTAAACGAACTGATACTGCGCCTGTTGGGGCGTGAGGATGCGCATAGCAAGGTTTTTGATGCCTATGAGCAGGCCTTGCTTAGTTTGGCCGGCGCCAGCGGTAGCAAAGCGGCCACCGCTATACACGCGGCCTTGCGCAAGTTTGAATGGCTGATACTGGAGCAATCCGGCTATGGCTTTGACTACGCCATGCCGCAGCTGGACGAGGCAGGCAATTTGGCCGCCTTGCAACAAATATTGCGCGCACGCCTGGAGCAGATTCTGGAAAGCCCCTTGCGTACGCGCCAGGTACTGCTGGAGTTGCAGCGCTACTAATCGCGTCCGCCAAAAATGCCAAGCAGCATCAGCAGGTTGACAAAAACGTTGTACAAATCCAGGTATACGGCCAGCGTGGCGGAAATGTAATTGGTTTCGCCGCCTTGTACTATGCGTTGCAAATCGATTAGCAAAAAGGCCGAAAAAATGCCTATTGCCAGTACCGATAGCGTGAGCATCAGCGCCGGGATCTGCAAAAACATATTGGCCAGCATGGCGACAATTAGCAGCACGGCACCGATAAACAAAAACTTCTGCAAATGGGTGAAGTCGCGCTTGCTGGTGGTGGCGATAGTGGCCATCACGCCAAATACCGCGGCGGTGCCGCCAAAAGCCAGCATTATCAACTGGGCGCCGTTGCCCATGCCTAGCACAAAGCCCAGCATGCGCGATAGCATGATGCCCATAAAGAAGGTAAAGCCAAGCAGCAGGGCTACGCCCAGCGAGCTGTTTTTATTGCGTTCGACCAAAAACATCAGGCCAAAGGCGCCAACAAAAAATATCAGCGTACTAGTACCTGGGCTGGCGCTCATGAACTGGCTCATGCCAGACGAAAGCCCCAGCGCAGCGCCCAATACCGTGGGTATAAGCGATAGTGCCAATAGCCAGTAGGTATTGCGTAAAACCCGGTTACGTACGCCAGCAGCCTGACTACCAGCGCCAGTACGGGGCAGAGTTTGACGAAAATCGGACATTGCGGTTTCCTGTGTTATGTGGCAAGAAAGAAATTCTATGCCTAAAACGTTTATCTTACCTTAGATAGTGGCTAAATTCTAGCGCCTTGGATCTGGTGACCGACCAGCTCATGGCCGGCCTGGCGATAGGCCACCCAGCGCTGTTTGGCCGCTTTAATATCATCGGGATGGGTTGACACTATTTCAAGTATGCGCTGATAACGCTCAAGCAGTGGTGGGCATGCCAGATCCAGGTTAAGCAGCCATAGATGCCTGTCAGCTGCAGCCAGCTGCGCGGGCTTATCCAGCAGCAGCACCGGCGTATGCGCCGCCAGAAGGTCATCGGCCCCCACGTGGGGTATGAAGCTGTTAGGCTCAAAGGACCACAGCAATTGATCAAAAGCCTGCATGCGTCTGGTATCGGTGCACCACACCAGCAAACGCCTGCCAGCACGCACGTGTTTGGCCGTGGTGTGGCAGGCCATGCGCAGCCGGTGGGCCGCGCCGTAGGCAAAGTCTATACGACTCATGCGTGCGTTTGGGCCAGCAAATAGTGCATTAACAGCGGTACCGGCCTGCCGGTAGCACCTTTTTGTTTGCCCTCCAGCCAGGCGGTACCGGCGATATCCAGATGGGCCCAGGCATATTTTTCGGTAAAGCGCGCCAAAAAACAGGCCGCAGTGACCGCGCCCGCTTTACGCCCGCCGATATTGGCGATATCGGCAAAGTTGGAACTTAGCTGCTCCTGGTAGCTGTCTTGTACCGGCATGCGCCAGGCTGGATCCTGGGCTTGCTGGCCGGCTTGCAGTAATTGCTCGGCCAGCTGGTCGTCGGCGCTGAACAGGCCGCTGTTGACGCTGCCCAGGGCAATTACGCAGGCACCCGTAAGGGTGGCAATATCTATGACCGCTGCTGGTTCAAAGCGTTCGACGTAAGTCAGGGCGTCGCAAAGTACCAGACGGCCTTCGGCGTCGGTGTTGAGGATTTCAATGGTTTTGCCCGACATGCTGGTGACCACGTCACCGGGCTTGTTGGCGCCACCGCTGGGCAGATTTTCACAGCTGGCTATGACGCCGATTACTTCGCGTTGCAAGCCCAGTTGTGCAACCGCCTGCATGGTGCCAAGTACGCTGGCGGCCCCACACATATCAAATTTCATTTCATCCATGGCGGCGCCCGGTTTAAGTGATATACCGCCTGAGTCGAAGGTAATACCTTTACCCACCAGCACCAACGGGCCAGCCTTGGTTGTCGCTGTGGCGGGCTGGTGGCGTAAAACGATAAACGCCGGGGGCTCTTGTGAGCCTTTGGCTACGGATAGAAATGAACCCATTTTCAAGTCAGCGATCTTATTCTGGTCGAAAACTTCGGCTGTCAGACTGGGGTATTGCTCGGCCAGATTTTGGGCTGTCGCGCCTAAATAAGTAGGCGTGCAAATATTGGGCGGCAGGTTGCCCAGCTGGCGTGCGAGGTTTTGGCCGGCGCCGATGGCGGCGCCCTGTGTGAGCGCGGTTTTTACTTTGTCTGCCTGGGTCGAGGGTACGTGCAAAACAAATTCCTGCAACTTTACCGCTGGCTTGGCTGTGCTAAAGGTTTCGCTGTACTGGTAGCTCGCGGTCATGACCGCCTGCGCAGCAAGGCGCGCACAAGCAGCCTGATCGGAGTCTATGCCCGGGCTTGCGCACAGGGTACTGGTGACGCTAACGAGGCCCGCTTGCACACAATACGCGGCCAGCGCCTGATGGGCTTTTTGCAGCTCGGCAGCGGTAGTTTTTTGGGTGCTGCCAAGACGTATTAAAATTACCCTCGCGGCCTTGATGCTAGCGGGTTTTTGCACGCTTAAAAGGCTGGCGGTTTTTTTGCCCAGCTCGGTAGCGGCCAGCTGTGAGAGTAAGCCCGCGCAGGCTTCATCCAGGACGGCGGCGCTGTCAGCCAGGCTATCGTCCTGGTACACGGCCACTGCCAGGGCCGGGGTATCGAGCTGCTGCAAATCACTGCTACTGCTTGTGCTAAATTGCATATGTAATCCTTTTCCAGAAATTTCCCATGTCACTGTTTAAACGTGCCGTTATAGCCGAAATCTTCAGCCACGCGGGCATAGTGTTTTCTACCCTGCTGGTGGTTTGGCTTAGTGTACTGATTGTGCGCTTGTTAGGCGAGGCCGCCAACGGTGACATAGGTGCCAACGTGGTCTTGGGCCTGGCGGCCTTTTCCAGTATCACTGCCTTGCCCGTTATTTTATCGGTTTCATTGTTCATTGCTATTTTAACCACGGTTACACGCAGCTACCGTGAGTCCGAGATGCCGGTGTGGTTTGCTAGCGGCCTGGCCTTGACCCAATGGTTACGCCCAATCATGCTGTTTACCGTACCCGTGGCGTTATTGGTGGGCATATTGACGCTGTATGCGTCGCCCTGGGCCTACAGCCAGATAGCCGAGTATCGCCAGCGCTTTGAACAGCGCTCTGATCTGTCCAAGGTTTCTTCGGGCCAGTTCATCGAGACCGACGATGGCCGGCGCGTATTTTTTGCCGAATCGTCTGATCAGGATGAGTTTGAACTTGGCCGTGTAGTTGCCCGCGTGCAAGAGCCAGAGTGGTTAAGCGTGGTAATCGCCGATAACGCTACTACCAGAATCGAGGATAATGGTGATAAATTTTTGGTGCTGGGCTCTGGCTATCGCTATGATTTAAAGCCTGGTACTGCCGAGCTGCGGGTGCTGGATTTTGACCATTACGGCGTACGTATCGAAAGCCGTTCCGACCCTGGTGCGATTGAGGCTGCGCGCAAAAAAGCCTTACAGCAAATCAAAGCCAGGCCGACCATAAGCCTGTTGGCCGAGGCTGACAATGAATCTTTATCGCAGCTGATGTGGCGTCTGTCACTGCCTTTGGCGGTTTTGAACCTGGCCTTGATAGCTTTGCCGCTAGGTGCGGTTAACCCACGCCTGGGGCGCTCGGGTGATTTGCTCGCGGCCGGTTTGCTGGCGTTGTTGTATATGAATCTTATCAATCTTTCACGCGGCTGGATTGACGATGGTGTGCTGCCTTTTTATATAGGTTTGTGGCTGGTACACGTGGTTTTCCTGCTGTTGGGGCTTGGCATGCTGTGGTGGCGTGTGCGTATACCAAAGCCGCGCATGCAGCCGGTTATTGCTGAAAATCAAAACTGACAGTGGTAGTAATAAAAAACTGCAATTAAGAGTTAATATGTCCTGATGCGCAGTATCAGTGCCGTATTTTAATAGGAGATCCCCATGAGTGATGTACCTCGTATTCCGCTGCTTATCGATGGCCAGTTAGTGCAATCGCAAACCACCCAGTGGCGTGATGTAATCAACCCCGCTACCCAGGAGCTTGTGGCCAGGACGCCTTTTGCAACCGCTGATGAAGTAGAAATGGCGATTGCCAGTTCGCGCGCAGCTTACAAAAAATGGCGCAATGTCAGCCAGGCCAAACGCCGCCAAATCATGACGGATTTAGGCCAGTTGCTGCGCAAAAACCGTAGCAAGCTGGCCGAGGTAATCACCCGCGAGCACGGCAAGACCCTGCCCGATGCCGAGGGCGAGATCGATCGTGGGCTTGAAGGTATTGAGCACGCCATATCGGCCAATACCTTGCAAGTTGGCGACTACGCCGAAAATGCCGCTACCGGCATCGATGTTTACTCCGTTTTACAGCCATTGGGCGTTTGCGCGGGCATTACGGCGTTCAACTTCCCTATCATGCTGCCATGCTGGATGTTCCCGATTGCAGTAACCATGGGTAATACCTTCATTCATAAGCCTTCCGAGCAAGACCCTAGTGCTTCATTGATGCTGGCCCAGATGGCGCTCGAAGCAGGCTTGCCGCCTGGTGTGCTTAATGTGGTGCACGGCGGCCCGGATGTCGCTACGGCCTTGTGTGAGCACCCCGATATCAAGGCTATCTCCTTTATTGGCTCGACGCGCGTGGGTACCGAAATTTATCAGCGTTCATCCAACGCCGGCAAGCGCTGCCAGGCCATGATGGGTGCCAAAAACCATAGCGTAATAATGCCCGACTGCGACCGCGAAGCCGCCTTGAATTCAATGCTGGGCGCGGCTTTTGGTGCTGCTGGCGAGCGCTGCATGGCCATTTCGGTACTGGTGCTGGTGGGCGCAGCCCAGCAGTGGTTGCCGGACTTTGTCGAGCGCGCTCGCAAGTTAAAGATAAACGTGGGTACCGACCGCAGCGCCGATCTGGGACCAATTATTTCGCCTACGGCCCTAAGCCGCATCGAAGGCCTGATTCAAAAAGGCGTTGAGCAAGGCGCCGAGCTTTTGCTCGATGGCCGGGGCGTGAAGGTGCAAGGTTACGAGCAGGGTAATTTTGTCGGGCCAACCATCTTCAGCGGCGTTCAGCCAGGCATGAGTATTTATGACGAGGAAATCTTCGGACCGGTGCTTTCAGTGGTGGGTGTCGATACGCTTGAGCAGGCCGTAGAGCTCATCAATGCCAACCCAAATGGCAATGGCACCTCCATATTTACCCAGGATGGCGGCCACGCCCGTTACTTCCAAAATAATATTGACGTTGGTCAGGTGGGCATTAATATCCCCATTCCGGTTCCGGTTGCCTGGTTTACCTTTACCGGTTCGCGCGCTTCCAAACTGGGTGATCTTGGCCCCAACGGGCGCCAGTCGGTATATTTCTGGACCCAAACCAAGACCATTACCGCGCGTTGGCAAGAACACGCGCGTGAGGTTAACACCACTATTGCCATGCAATAGGCATCAAATCTGAAAAACCATTCTGGCTCCGGTCAGAATGGTTTTTTTTAATATGAACTTTCAGCAACTGCGCTTTGTGCGCGAAACCATACGTCACAATTTCAACCTCACCGAGGCCGCCAGAGCATTGTTTACCTCGCAGCCGGGGGTGTCCAAGGCCATCATCGAGCTGGAACAGGAGTTGGGCATGCAAATCTTTGAGCGCCATGGCAAGCGCTTAAAGGGCTTGACCGGGCCGGGGCGAGAGGTAGCCCAAACCATAGACAGGATACTGTGTGAGCTCGAAAACCTGAAAAAAATTGGCAGTGAGTACGCCCACCACGATGAGGGCGCCATAACCATAGCCTGCACTCACACCCAGGCGCGCTACCTGTTACCCAAGGTAATACCCAGGTTCAGGAAAAAATTTCCCAAAGTTCACCTATCATTGGCCGAAGGTAATCCTGAGCATCTGGCTGGCCTGGTGTTGGATGGCCGCGCCGATATTGCCATAGCCACCGAAACTATCGCGCAAACCCCAGGTCTTACAGCGCTGCCGCTCTATACATGGCAACATACCCTGGTGGTGCCACCAGAACACCCCCTGACGGCCCTGACCTCCAGTGCGGCACGCAATCTGTCACTTGAACATCTGGCGCAGTATCAGATAGTCACTTACGATCGGGCCTTTTCTGGCCGTAAGTCCATAGATCAAGCCTTTGCGCAGGCCGGCATAGTACCGGACATCGTGCTGGAGGCGATTGACGCTGACGTAATCAAAACCTACGCCGATATTGGCCTGGGTGTAGGCATAATCGCTGGTGTGGCGTTTGATCCCAGGCGTGATAAGGGCCTGGTTGGGCTGCCGGTAGGGCATTTGTTTGGCACCCATACTACCAGCGTAGGCATAAAAAACGGGGTATTTTTGCGTGACTTCGTGTTTGAGTTACTGGCTATGATGGCGCCTGAGCTTAGCCGCCAGATAGTTTTGGACGCTATAAATCAGGGTAGTAGCCGTAACTGATATCGTCGTCGCCCAAGAACAAAGCCATAACGGCTACGGGCGCCAAACGTGTTTAGTTCTGGCTGGCTACCAGTGTGCTGGCGCCAGTTTTGGCAAATTGAGTATCCAGCCTGCGCGCGCCGTTATAGCGCTTGCTCCAGTATGCTACATCCATGCTTTCGATACGGATCTTAGCACCACTGCGCGGGGCGTGGACAAATTTCTGGTTGCCCAGATAAATACCTACGTGCGAAAACTTGCGCCCCAGCGTATTGAAAAATACCAAATCGCCGCGCTTGAGTTCGCTGCGTTTGACCGAGCTACCTAGTGCCGCCTGTTCGCGCGCGATGCGCGGTAGCTTCAAGCCCAGGGATTTTTCGGCCGCGTAAGCCACCAGGCCGCTGCAGTCAAAGCCATCATTGGGGCCGTTGCCGCCATAGCGATATTTAACCCCCAGAAACTTTAAGGCGGTATTGGCCATGGCCGTGCTGGATGCGGGCGCCTGGTTTTGGCCGCTGGGGTAATTGACCTCTGGCGTGTCGCCATTATCCAGCCAGGCATCGAGTGGATTTGATTGCAAGGATTGCAGTCCACTTTCTTGGAATAGCTGGGCGGCGTCAAAAGCATTTGCGCTTGGGGGCGCAGACGTAACGCAACCAGCCAGGCCCAGGGCAGCACAACAGGCAAACAAAACACCGATAAGCCTTGGCCTGCAGCCAGGTTGAAAATGAGCTTGCATCGTTAGTAAAATCTTTTTTTGGTTAATCCAGCGAGTTTAAATTAAACCTGTATTTCAGTAAAGCTGGCTGTTTAAACAGGGTTTTGTCAGGCTGGTGTCAGTCTGGGGCGGTAATTTTCAGCTAAACCTGGCTTCACAAACATTAAATGTGTGCCCTGCAAGGCACCGGAGACATGCCCATGCAAAACATTCGCGAGTTTCATCGTCAGTCTGTCGAGAAGCGTGCCGAGTTCTGGGGACGTGAGGCCCAACGCATACATTGGCACAAGCCCTTTACGCAGGTGCTGGATTACTCCAGGCCGCCATTTGCCCGTTGGTTTGTGGGCGGCACCACCAATCTTTGTTACAACGCCGTAGACCGTTGGCTGGATACCCAGGCCGATCAGCCAGCCTTGATCTGGGTCTCTACCGAGGTCAATCAGGAAATAATATATACGCGTGCCGATTTGGCCCGTGAGGTTAACGCCGCCGCCGCCATTTTGCAGGAATTAGGCATACAACAGGGCGATCGCGTGCTGATTTATCTGCCGATGATCCCCGAAGCGGCATTTTTCATGCTGGCGTGTGCCCGCTTGGGGGCTATCCACTCGGTGGTATTTGGCGGTTTTGCCGCGCATAACCTGGCCCAGCGCATCAATGACGCCAGGCCGGGTGTAATTATTTCTACCGATGCCGGCTCCAGAGGGGGGCGGGCCATAGCGTACAAGCCCTTGCTGGATCAGGCCATCAGTCAGTGCGAGGCCGCGCCGCGGCATACCGTACTTATCAACCGGGGCCTGGCTGATATGCAGCTGGTGCCGGGTCGTGATTTGGATTACGCGAGCTTGCGCGCGCGTCATTTGGCGGCCGAGGTGCCGGTGGTGTGGCTGGAGTCAAACGAGCCCAGCTACGTTTTATACACCTCAGGTACTACGGGCAACCCCAAGGGTGTGCAGCGCGATGTCGGTGGTTATGCGGTGGCGCTATGCGCTTCTATGCCCTACATATATGGCGGCAAACCCGGCGATGTGTTTTTTTCTACCAGCGACATAGGTTGGGTGGTAGGCCATTCATACGTGGTTTATGGCCCCTTGCTGGCGGGTCAGGCCTCGATCATGTACGAGGGTACGCCTATACATCCAGATGCGGCCATACTGTGGAGCATCGTCGAAAAATATCGTGTCAGCGCCCTTTTTTCGGCCCCGACCGCCATACGGGTGCTGAAAAAGCACGACCCTGCCTTGTTGCGCAAGCACGACCTTAGCAGCTTGCAGCGTATTTATCTGGCTGGTGAGCCGCTAGATGAGCTTACCGGCCAGTGGCTTGCCGAAGCTTTGGATAAACCGGTAATCGACAATTATTGGCAAACCGAAACCGGCTGGCCTATTTTATCGGCCATGCCAGGTGTGGAAGACGTGCCCACCAGGTTTGGTAGTCCATCATTTCCGGTAATTGGTTTTGACGTCCGGGTTGTCGATGAAGTCACCGGCGCGGACTGCGGTCCCAATCAAAAGGGCGTAGTAGCCATTGAGCCGCCGTTGCCGCCGGGCGCTATGAGCACTATCTGGGGCAATGACGAGCGTTTTGTCAAGACGTACTTTGAGTCATTCCCAGGCAGATTGACGTACTCCACTTTCGATTGGGGGCTGTACGACGCAGACGACTACTGGTTTATACTCGGGCGCACCGATGACGTCATCAATGTTGCTGGCCATAGGCTGGGAACGCGCGAAATCGAAGAGTCGGTCAATACCCATCCGGCGGTAGCCGAGTCCGCGGTGGTGGGTGTGGCCGACAGCATAAAAGGGCAGGTGGCCGTAGCCTTTACCGTATTGCGTAACCCAGCCTTGCTCGACGAGGCGGGCGCAGACAGCAGGCTTGAGGCAGAAATAAAGCGTGTTATCGAACAACGTAATGGTGCGGTAGCGCGCCCGGAACGCATATTGTTTGTTAACAGCCTACCCAAAACGCGCTCGGGCAAGGTGTTGCGCCGGGCCATAGTAGCCCTGTGTGAAGGGCGCGATCCCGGTGACTTAACCACCATCGAGGATCCGGGTGCGCTGGAACAAATAAAGTCGGCACTTTAAATTAAAAACAGGAGCAAAAATGACTAAAGAAATTGAATCGGTATTAGTAGAGAACCGTGTATTTCCCCCGCCGGCGGATCTGGTGGCACAGGCCAATGTATCCGGGATGCAGGCTTATCAGGCGCTGTGTGATGAGGCCGCGCGTGACCCGAATGCCTTCTGGGGGCGCCTGGGACGCGAGAATCTGGTGTGGAGCAAGCCCTTTACCCAGGTGCTTGATGACAGTAATGCTCCTTTTTACAAATTCTATCCAGATGGCGAGTTAAACGTTTCAGCCAATTGTCTGGATAAACATATGGGTACGCCCACCGAGAACCAGACGGCGATTATTTTTGAGGCCGACGACGGCCAGGTTACTAAAGTTAGTTACAAAGAGTTACTGGCGCGCGTGTCGCAATTTGCCAATGCGCTTAAGGCACAGGGGCTGCAAAAGGGCGAGCGCGCGGTAATTTATTTGCCCATGTCCATCGAGGCGGTGGTGGCCATGCAGGCCTGCGCCCGCATAGGCGCAATCCATTCGGTGGTGTTTGGTGGTTTTTCTTCCAAGAGTATTCACGAGCGCGTGGTTGACGTTGGTGCCAGCATAATCATCACGGCCGATGCGCAAAAGCGTGGGGGCAAGAATATTCCGCTCAAGAACGCGGTAGATGAGGCGCTGGCCATGGGTGGCTGCGATTCGGTACGCAAGGTGATTACCTTTAACCGCGCTGATACAGAGGTGCAGTGGGACGCGCGCCGGGATGTCTGGTGGCACGACGCCATCGCGGGCCAGCCCGAGGAGTGCGCGCCGGTTGCAGTCGAGCCTGAGCACCCGCTGTTTATTCTGTATACCTCTGGTTCGACTGGCAAGCCCAAGGGGGTGCAACACTCTAGTGGTGGCTATTTGCTGTGGGCATTGACAACTATGCGCTGGACCTTTGATGCCAAGCCCAGCGACGTGTTCTGGTGCACTGCCGACGTGGGCTGGGTTACTGGCCACACCTACGTTACTTACGGACCGCTGGCTGCCGGTGTAACCCAGATAGTGTTTGAAGGGGTGCCTACCTATCCTGATGCCGGGCGCTTCTGGCGCATGGTGCAAGAGCATAAGGTTAGCGTGTTTTACACTGCCCCCACGGCCATCAGGTCGCTGATCAAGCTATCCGAGGCGGATGCCAAAGTCCATCCAAAGTCCTTTGATTTAAGCAGTTTGCGCATTATTGGTTCGGTGGGTGAGCCGATCAACCCCGAGGCCTGGATGTGGTATTACAAAAATGTCGGTGCCGAACGCTGTCCGGTGATCGATACCTGGTGGCAAACCGAAACCGGGGCGCACATGATTACCCCACTGCCTGGGGTAACCCCGCTTAAGCCGGGCTCGTGTACCTTGCCAGTGCCTGGCATAGATGCGGCGATTGTTGATGAAACCGGCGCCGAGGTCGAGCGTGGCAAGGGTGGCTTTTTGGTGATACGCAAGCCCTGGCCGGGCATGATACGTACCGTTTGGGGCGACCCGCAGCGTTTTATAAAAACCTATTTCCCAGAGGAGTTGCGCGGCTATTACCTGGCTGGAGATGGCGCCCAGCGCGACCATGATGGCTATTTCTGGATTATGGGCCGTATCGATGACGTACTCAATGTCTCGGGCCATCGTCTGGGCACCATGGAAGTTGAGTCGGCGCTGGTAGCGCACGAGTTGGTGGCCGAGGCGGCGGTGGTTGGACGCCCGGATATCACCACGGGTGAGGCAATCGTGGCTTTTGTGGTTTTGAATGGTGCTTTGCCAACCGGCGAGCAGGCCGATGTCGTGGCTAAACAGCTGCGCGACTGGGTAGCCAAGGAGATCGGGCCGATCGCCAAGCCGCGTGAGATACGCTTTGGTGAGAACCTGCCGAAAACCCGCTCGGGCAAGATCATGCGTCGTTTACTGCGGGTAGTGGCCAAGGGTGAGAAAATTACCCAGGACGTATCGACCCTGGAAAACCCCGGCATACTCGAACAGCTGGCCGAAGTGCGCTAAGCGCTGCCGTTGTCAGTCCACAGTCTGCATCAGCAGGCTGTGGCAGGCACGCTTGCTTAATTTATCCGCTTACATGCCGTTATAGACCGGGCCCTCGCCGCCTTGGGGGCTGACCCAGACGATGTTCTGGCTCGGGTCCTTGATGTCGCAGGTTTTGCAGTGCACGCAGTTTTGTGCATTTATTTGCAGGCGCTCGGCACCGCTATCGTCCTTGACAAACTCGTATACCCCGGCCGGGCAGTAGCGCGCCTCGGGCCCGGCGTACTTGGCCAGGTTGAGCTGCACCGGAATATCCGGGTTTTTGAGGGTTAGGTGTATGGGCTCGTTTTCGTCGTGGTTGGTATTGGATAAATAAACCGAGCTCAAACGGTCAAAGCTGATCTTGCCATCGGGTTTGGGATATTCTATGCGCGCGCATTGGTCGGCCGGCTGCAGACAGGCGTAATCCGGCTTGGTGCGGTGAATGGTCCAGGGCATCTTGCCCCTGAATAGCCATTGTTCGATGCCGGTCATAAGCGTGCCAATGGTACGGCCTTTTTTGAACCACTGCTTGAAGTTGCGCGATTTATTGAGCTCGGCGTGCAACCAGGAACGCTCGAAGGCTTCGGGGTAGGTGCTCAACTCATCGTGGCTGCGCCCGGCCTGCAGGGCCTCAAAGGCTGCCACTGCGGCCAGCTCGCCCGTTTTGATCGCGGAATGACTGCCCTTGATGCGCGAGGCGTTTAGCACGCCGGCTTCGCAGCCTACCAGTACGCCGCCTGGAAAGCATAGCTTGGGCAGTGATAACAGGCCGCCAGCGGTTAGGGAGCGCGCGCCATAGGATATGCGCTTGCCGCCTTCGAGCGTAGGGCGGATGGCCGGGTGGGTTTTGTAGCGCTGAAATTCCTCAAAGGGCGATAACCAGGGATTGGCGTAATCCAGACCGACCACCAGCCCGATGGCCACCAGATTGTCCTGTAGATGGTACAAAAACGAGCCGCCGTACGTATCAGAGTCGAGGGGCCAGCCAGCGGTATGAATTACCAGGCCCGGCTGGGATTGGGCTGGATCGACTTCCCAGAGTTCCTTGATGCCGATGGCGTAGCTTTGCGGGTCGCGGCCGGCGTCGAGCTGAAACTTCTCGATTAGCTGGCGTCCCAGCTGACCGCGGGAGCCTTCAGCAAAAATGGTGTATTTGGCCAACAGCTCCATGCCGGGTTGGTAGGCGTCGGTATGGCTGCCGTCACGGGCGACACCCATGTCGCCAGTAATTACGCCGCACACGGCACCGGTTTCATCGTACTTTACGTGCGCCGCAGCAAATCCTGGGAATACGTCCACACCCAGGGCTTCGGCCTGCTCGCCTAACCAGCTGACCACGTGGCCCAGGCGCACAACGTAGTTGCCATGGTTTTTAAAGCAATCGGGCAACATCCAGGCGGGCGTAGTGCGTGCGCCAGTGGCGCTCAGGAACATGAACTGGTCCGCGCTTACTGGTACATCAAAGGGTGCGCCGAGCTCTTTGTAATTGGGTATTAATTCGCCGATTGCCTGTGGGTCCATAACGCAGCCGGATAAAATATGAGCGCCAATTTCGGCGGCTTTTTCGAGCACGCAAACGCTGACCTCATGGCCCTTGTCGTTGGCCAGCTGCTTTAGTTTGATAGCCGCGGCCAACCCTGCTGGCCCGCCCCCAACGATGACTACATCGTATTCCATCGATTCGCGTTCGGTCATGGATTCAACCCCCGTTGTGGCTCTCTTGCCTGGATTTAAATTAAACAAACATTGTATTGTAGAACCCCATAGATATGTATACTTAGCGACAGATTAGGTTTGTTCAAGCGTAATTAAGGAATCAGAATATGTCTCAAACCAAGGCTTCCAGGCCCTGTCCAAACGGTACTCACAAGACCATTGTGCAGTTGCGCTGGGGAGATCAGGACTTGCTCAGGCATATAAATAACGTCGCCTATTTTCGTTATTTTGAAGAAGCGCGGGTGCAATTGTTTGCCGATCTGGGCCTCAGCTCCGATAGTGGCCGCTATGGCTTGTTAGCCCATATGTCATGCGATTTTGCCAAGCCCTTGTTATATCCTGGTACCATAACGGTCGCCATGAAATGCTTGCGTATAGGGCGTACCAGCCTTGAGTTAGAATGTTGGATAAGCCTGCTTGATGAACCGGACTTTGCCTATGCAAAAGGGCGCAGCGTAATAGTCTGTACCGATTTTTCTGGTACGCCACTACCTTGGGCAGAGGCTGAAATACAAGCTTTGCAGCGTTGCTTTGTTGCTTAAGGCTTTAAGCGCGATAATATCTGGTAGCTAAAAACTTTTAATCTGGGAATCTCTATGGACAAAGTGTATCCAAGTGCAGCCGCAGCCTTAGATGGCGTGGTGGCTGACAATCAGATGATAGCCGTGGGCGGATTTGGCCTTTGCGGTATACCCGAAGCATTAATCGCCGCTTTGCGCGATTCCGGGGTGCAAAACCTCACCTGCATCAGCAATAATGCCGGGGTTGACGGTTTTGGCCTGGGTCAGCTGCTGAGCACGCGCCAGATCAAAAAAATGATTGCCTCATACGTGGGCGAAAACAAAGAGTTTGAGCGCCAATACCTGGCGGGTGAGCTGGAGCTTGAGTTTACCCCGCAAGGCACGCTGGCCGAAAAACTACGCGCCGGTGGTTGCGGCATTCCAGCTTTTTATACCGCTACCGGCGTTGGTACCGTAGTGGCCGAGGGTAAGCCCACCCAGGAGTTCGACGGTCGCACCTACGTTATGGAGCGTTCCCTGGTGCCCGACGTGTCTCTGGTCAAAGCCTACAAGGCCGATCGCAGTGGCAACCTGATATTTCGGCGCACGGCGCGCAATTTCAATCCCAACGTCGCCATGGCCGGGCGCATCACCATCGTCGAAGTCGAGGAAATCCATCCCACCGGGACTTTTGACCCGGATGAAATTCACTTGCCGGGTATTTATGTGCACCGCGTCGTGCTCAATGAACACCCGGAAAAACGTATCGAACAACGCACCATTCGCAGCTAAGGAGGTCTATCATGGCTTGGAATCGCGAACAAATGGCTGCGCGCGCAGCCCAGGAGCTGCAAGACGGCTTTTACGTTAACCTGGGCATAGGCTTGCCCACCCTGGTTGCCAACTACGTGCCTGCAGGCATGGAAGTCTGGCTGCAATCAGAAAATGGCCTGCTGGGGATTGGCCCCTTTCCTACCGAGGACGAGGTCGATGCCGACTTGATCAACGCTGGCAAACAAACGGTTACTACCTTGCCGGGTTCGTCGATATTTTCTTCGGCTGATTCGTTTGGCATGATCCGCGGTGGCAAGATCAATCTGGCCATACTAGGCGCCATGCAAGTATCAGAACGGGGCGATCTGGCCAACTGGATGATACCCGGCAAGATGATCAAGGGTATGGGCGGGGCTATGGATCTGGTGGCCGGCGTGGGTCGCGTTGTGGTGCTTATGGAGCACGTCGCGCGCGCCAAAGACGGTACAGAAAGCCTTAAGCTGTTACCTGAATGTACCTTGCCACTTACTGGAGTGGGTGTTGTCAACCTGATTATTACCGACCTGGGCGTAATGGAGGTAGGCGACGCCGGGCTGCGTTTAATCGAACTGGCTCCGGATGTTACGGTCGAGGAAATACAAGCCAAAACCAGCGCCAAGCTAGATGTCTCTGCCTTTGCCTGACAGGCTGCCGGCCTTGCGCCAGCGTATGCGCGCGCAAGGCCTGGATGCCTGCTTCGTCCCCAGTTCCGACCCCCACCTGTCCGAATACCTGCCCGAGCACTTTGCCAGCCGGGCCTGGCTGTCCGGTTTTGATGGTTCTGCCGGCAGCCTGTTGGTTACCCAGGATTTTGCCGGTTTGTGGACCGATAGCCGCTATTGGGAGCAAGCCCAGGCGCAGCTAAAAGATGGCCCCATAAAGCTTATGCGCCAGGGTGTTGCGGGCGTACCTGAGCCATTACAGTGGCTGAGTGCTAATTTGCCGGCCAAATCAACGCTGGCCCTGGATGGCCGGGTGTTTAGCCTGCAAGCCCACGATCAATGGCTGACAGGCCTGAGCGCAGCCGCTATTACCTTGTGCAGCAATTTCGACCCGGTGGCCGGCATTTGGCCCGAACGCGCACCGCTGCCGGACGCTGCGGTGTTTGAACATTTACCACCTTACGCCTGTCGCAGTCGGGCTGATAATCTGGCCCAGTTAAGGGCCAGGATGCACGACCTGGGCGCCAATGCCCACCTGTTATCCAGTCTGGATGATATCGCCTGGTTACTTAATCTGCGCGGCGCCGATGTCAAATACAACCCGGTATTTCTGGCCCACGCTCTAATATTGCCTGAGCGCGTCTGGCTGTATCTGGACGAGGCAAAAATCGATGCTGCCCTGCGCAGCAAATTGTTAGACGATGGGGTTGAATTGCGCGCCTATGCGGCTTTGACGGCCGATCTGGCCCAGCTGGCGCGTGGCACTAAATTACTACTAGACCCCAGCCGGGTTACCTGGGCCAGCGTGGCTGATATGGGTCAGGCCGAAGTCATCCGGGCGGCCAACCCCAGCCAGTTGCTCAAGGCGCAAAAAAATGCCGCCGAGGCCGATAATATCAGGCGTACCATGGCTTATGACGGCGCCGCCTTGTGCGAATTTTTTGCCTGGTTTGAGCAGGCTTTGGAGAGCGGTCAAAGCCTGAGCGAGCTGGACGTGGATACGCAGTTAAATGCTGCGCGCGCTCGCCAACCCGGCTTTGTCAGTCCCAGTTTTGCCACCATTGCTGGCTTTAACGCCAATGGCGCCATGCCGCATTATTGCGCGCGTGAGGATGACTTTGCTTATATCCAAGGCGCTGGTTTGTTGCTCATCGATTCAGGTGGTCAGTATCTTGGCGGTACCACCGATATTACCCGCGTGGTAGCCGTAGGTACGCCCAGCTTGCCGCAGCGCAGTGACTTTACCCTGGTTTTGAAGGCCCATATAGCTTTAGCGCGTGCCGTATTCCCGCAAGCTACCGCTGCCGCCTTGTTGGATACCATGGCGCGTATGCCGTTGTGGCAGCAGGGCCTGGATTACGGCCACGGCACTGGTCACGGGGTAGGCTATTTTCTGAATGTGCACGAAGGCCCGCAAGCCATTTCTGTCAATGCCCGTATGCGGGCGGACCAAGCCATGTTAGCGGGTATGCTGACTTCCAACGAGCCCGGTCTGTACCGCCCTGGCAAATGGGGTATACGGATCGAAAACCTGGTTTTGTGTGTACCGCACCAGGTCACTGAATTTGGTGACTTTCTGTGTTTTGAGACCGTCAGCCTCTGCCCCATAGACCGGCGCTGTATTGTTTTGGAGCAGCTCGATCAGGCGGAGCTGGACTGGTTAAATAACTACCACTTGCGCGTGCGTCAGCAGCTCGCCCCTTTGTTGCAGGGGGCTGCGCTGGATTGGCTGCTGCGCCACACCGAAAGGTTATAATTCAGGTTTCATGCTGTTGCCCGTTACAACGGGCAAATTTCTTATGACCAAATACGTATTTGTTACCGGCGGTGTAGTTTCATCCTTGGGCAAGGGCATTGCTGCGGCATCCCTGGCGGCCATACTGGAATCGCGTGGCCTGCGCGTCACCATGCTCAAGCTCGACCCCTACATCAATGTAGATCCTGGCACCATGAGCCCGTTTCAGCACGGTGAGGTTTTTGTCACCGAGGACGGTGCCGAAACCGACCTTGATCTGGGTCATTACGAGCGCTTTGTTTCGGCGCGTATGCGCAAGGTCAATAACTTTACTACCGGCCAGATTTACGAATCGGTACTACGTAAAGAGCGCCGCGGCGACTATCTGGGCAAAACCGTACAGGTAATTCCGCATATTACCAACGAGATCCAGGATTTTATCGCCCGTGGCGCCCAGGCCGCTTACGATGGCCAGGCCGATGTAGCCATTGTCGAAATCGGTGGCACTGTGGGCGATATAGAATCGCTGCCGTTTTTAGAGGCTGTGCGACAAATGAGCCTGCGCCTGGGGCGCAACCAGTGTGCGTTTGTGCATTTGACCCTGGTGCCTTACATACCGTCGGCCGGCGAGCTGAAAACCAAGCCTACCCAGCACTCGGTGCAAAAATTACGCGAGATTGGCATTTATCCCAATGCCTTGTTGTGCCGCGCCGACCGCCGCGTGCCAGACGACGAGCGCGCCAAAATTTCGCTTTTTTCCAACGTGCCACTGGATGCAGTTATTTCTGTCTGGGACGCCGATTCCATTTATAAAATTCCGGCCATGCTGCATAGCCAGGGCTTGGATAGCCTGGTGTGTGATGCCCTGGCCATTTCGCCGCCGCCAGCTGATTTAACCATCTGGGATCGCCTGGTCTATGATCTTGAACACCCGGAACACCAATTACGCATAGGCATGGTGGGTAAATACGTCGACCTTACCGAGTCGTATAAGTCGCTGACCGAGGCGCTGGTGCATGCTGGTATTCATACGCATGCACAAGTCAGTATCCAGTACATAGATTCCGAAGAGATCGAAACCGATGGTACGCGCAGCCTGCAAGGCCTGGACGCCATATTGGTGCCGGGGGGCTTTGGCAAGCGTGGCACCGAGGGCAAAATACGCGCCATCCAGTACGCGCGTGAAAATAATGTGCCATTTCTGGGTATTTGCCTTGGTATGCAGCTGGCGGTAGTCGAATTTGCGCGCAACGTCGCCGGCCTGGGCGGGGCCAATAGTACCGAATTTGACCCGTCAGCCGCGCACCCGGTGGTGGCCTTGATTACTGAGTGGCAGGACCGTGAAGGCGCCATAGAAAAGCGCAACGCCGATTCCAACCTGGGTGGCACCATGCGCAAGGGCGCGCAGCGCTGCCCGGTCAAGCCCGGCACCCTGGCGCACCAGATTTATGGTGACGAGGTCAACGAGCGCCACCGCCATCGCTACGAGGTCAACAACGTCTACGTTAACCGGCTGGAGTCCGCCGGTCTGGTTATCAGCGCACGCACCCCCCACGAAAGCCTGCCCGAGATTATGGAGCTGCCCTCACACCCGTGGTTTATGGGGGTGCAGTTTCATCCCGAATTTACCTCTACGCCCCGCTACGGGCATAGCCTGTTTAGCAGTTATGTACAGGCAGCCATAGCCTATCAGCAGGGCCGTGTCGATCAAACTGATAAGGTGGCATCATGAACTTATGTGGTTTTCAGGCCGGGCTGGAGCAGCCACTGTTTTTGATCGCCGGTCCGTGCGTAATCGAGTCGCGCCAGCTGGCTTTCGATACCGCTGGCAAGTTGCAAGAGCTCACCAAATCACTGGGCATACCATTTATTTACAAAAGCTCTTTCGATAAGGCCAATCGCAGCTCGGATGCCTCGTTTCGCGGACTCGGTATAGATCAGGGCCTGGCCATACTAGCTGATGTACGCGCACAAATAGGTGTGCCGGTGCTTACCGATGTGCATGAAATCGGCCACGTCAAAGAGGTCGCCGAGGTGGTTGACGTGTTGCAAACGCCAGCCTTTCTTTGCCGCCAAACTGACTTTATTCAAGCCTGTGCGGCTACGCTTAAGCCGGTAAATATCAAAAAGGGTCAGTTTCTCGCGCCCCAGGATATGCAGCAGGTAGTCAATAAGGCGCGCTCGGCGGCGCAGCGGGCTGGCGGTCAGGGTGATAACATCATGGTGTGCGAACGTGGGGCTTCCTTTGGCTACAACAATCTGGTAGCGGATATGCGTTCGCTGGCGATTATGCGCGCTACCGCTTGTCCGGTAGTTTTTGATGCTACTCACTCGGTGCAGTTGCCCGGCGGGCGGGGTACGAGTTCGGGCGGACAAAGCGAGTTTGTGCCGGTGCTGGCACGCGCCGCGGTGGCTGCCGGTATTGCCGGCATTTTTATGGAAACCCATCCGGATCCGGACAAGGCCTTATCCGATGGGCCCAATGCGGTACCCTTGGCCGATATGCCAAGCTTGCTGGCAACCCTGATTGCTCTGGATCGCAGCGTCAAAGACAGCGGCACCTTGCAGCAATTTTTATAAGTTTTTGATTAATTTACTGGCAGGATAGCTTCACATGAGTGCAATTGTAGATATTATCGGGCGCGAAATACTTGATTCTCGCGGCAACCCAACAGTAGAGTGCGACGTACTACTTGAGTCGGGGGCCATGGGGCGGGCTGCGGTACCGTCGGGTGCTTCCACCGGCTCGCGTGAAGCCCTGGAGTTGCGCGACAATGATGAGAGCAGGTATTTGGGCAAGGGTGTTTTGCGTGCTGTCGAGCACCTGAATACAGAAATTGCCGAGACCCTGATTGGTCTGGATGCCCAGGAGCAAACCTTTGTCGACCATACCTTGATCGATCTGGACGGTACCGATGATAAGCGCCGTTTAGGGGCCAATGCTACGCTTGCGGTCAGTATGGCGGTAGCCAAGGCCGCGGCTGACGAGTCGGGCCTGTCCCTGTACCGCTATTTGGGCGGCAGCGGGCCGATGCAAATGCCGGTGCCGATGATGAACGTTATCAATGGCGGTGCCCACGCCAATAATAATCTCGATATACAAGAGTTTATGATTCTGCCGGTGGGCGCTGCCAGTTTTAAAGAGTCTTTACGCATGGGGGCAGAGATCTTCCATGCGCTAAAGGCGATTATTGTGGCCCAGGGCATGTCTACTACAGTTGGCGATGAGGGCGGCTTTGCGCCTAACGTAGCCAGTCATGAGGCCGCTATAGAGCTGATTCTGGAAGCTATTGATGCTGCTGGTTACGAGGCTGGCAGCCAGATTTTGCTGGGGCTGGATTGTGCCAGTACGGAGTTTTACCGTGATGGTAAATACGTGCTCGCTGGCGAGAACAACCTGTCGCTCGATTCCCAGGGTTTTGCCGATTTGCTGGCGTCCTGGTGTGACAAATACCCGATAGTTTCTATCGAAGACGGCATGGCCGAAGACGATTGGGATGGCTGGCAGCTGCTCACTGAGATGCTGGGCAAAAAAGTACAGTTGGTGGGTGATGATCTGTTTGTTACCAATACCAAAATTTTGCAAGAAGGTATTAAGCGCGGCGTGGCCAACTCGGTGCTGATAAAAATTAACCAGATCGGTACTTTAACCGAAACCTTCGCGGCCATAGAGATGGCCAAGCGCGCTGGCTACACCGCGGTTATTTCGCATCGCTCGGGCGAGACCGAGGATGCCACTATTGCCGATATTGCGGTTGCTACCAACGCCATGCAAATCAAAACCGGCTCGCTATCGCGCTCGGATCGCATCGCCAAGTACAACCAGTTGCTGCGCATCGAGGAGGAGCTCGCCGAGGTGGCTACTTTCCCTGGTGTCGGAGCTTTTTACAACCTGCGTTAAAGCTTGGGTTGCCAGGATGCGCCTGCTAAGCATTGGTTTGTTGGTCCTGGTATTGTTGACCCAGTACACGCTGTGGTGGGGTAAGGGTGGCTGGTTCAGGCTGCGGGAGTTGCAACAGCAGGTCGATACCTTGACTGAGGCCAACCAGGTGCTGACGGTGCGCAATAATGCCTTGCAAGCGGAAGTGGCAGGCCTGTTGGATGGTACGGCAGCGGTCGAAGAGCGCGCCCGCAGCGAATTGAACATGATTCGCAAGGGCGAGCATTTTGTACAAATCCTGCCGTAACAAATTAGGCCGTAGTAAATCCTGCCGCAGTAAATTATGCCAATCGTGCCGTTGCAGGCCTAAGGTGCCGTGCACAAGGCGTCGGTTGCATCCGCTGCATCATCGGCCTGCGCCTGCTCGGTTGCAGATGCCGCTGCGCTACCGTTAGTGGCGCTCTGGTCGTCAATAAATGCCGTCTCCTCGGATAGCCCATCAGCGTTTGTGGCGGTGGGATTGTTGTTGCCTGTGTTATCAGGCGCTGTCTCACCGGCGTTAGCTGGTGCGGTACTGGTTGGTGGGCTGTTTTGTGTTGCTGCGCGGCTTGGCCAGCTACTGCTGGCATAAACTACGCGGCCATCTGCTAACCCCGGCCATTGGGCCGGGTGGGATTGCATTGCCATGCTGGCGTAACGCTTAAACGGCAAGTAGCCAGCTTGCATCCAATTGGCGCTGAGCTGGTCCTTAACCGTGCCGGCCAAAGTTTTGAGCAATACGGTAGTAATTGGTAATAAGGGCTTTTCTGGCCATAACAGCTCCAGGCTTAGGGTATTGGCCTGAAAAATATCCTGAGCTGAACGTGGCCCATTACCGTCTGGCCAGCCGCGGCTGAGGTTTTTGCGGTGCTGTAAGGACTGATAATTATTATTAATCACCGCCAGCCTGGGCCGATCAGGTGGGCCTTTGAGGCTGCTATCGGCAAAATCCGCAAAGGCTGCTGGCTGCGGTTGTAATATTCTTATTTGCCAGGGCAAGCCGAGCCTGGTTTGCCGCCTGCGTAGCTGCTGCTGGATATTTTGGGCCTGGGGCCAAAGCATGTGCAGGTTATGCTCAAAGCTGGCGGCAATTGCCATGGGCTGGGCCTGGTGGGTGACACCCACGCGCGCGCTATTTATCAATGCCATGCTCAGCACCTGGCGCAGGCTTAACCAGTGCGCCAGCTCTACGCCGCCTAGCGCCAGCATTACTAATGGTATAGCTGCGAGTAAAAAGCCCAGGCTGGCGCTGCCGCGTTGCTGATCATAAATATTGCCCATAGCCAGCAGTATGCTGACAGCAGCAGGCTTTGTTTAGTGTGGATAGTACCTTGTTCAGTGCCTGGTGTTGGGATTGGCATCGGCCAGTGATTGTGGGTTTTCGATGAAAATCGCGGCACAGTCAACCGGGTCAAACGTATACGGCTTACCACAGAAATTACAGGTCACTTGCAATTGGCCTTGTTCAGCCAGTATGTCGTTTACTTCGTCATGGCCCAGGCGGCGAATCATATCCACTACCCGCTGCTTGCTACAGGGGCAATGCCAGCTTACCTGACGTGGCGTGAATACCAGGATGTCATCTTGCCAGAACAGGCGCTGCACCATGGCTTCTGGCTCTATGGCCAGCAGCTCGGCGGGCTTGATTGTACTGGCCAGGGTCAGGCAATGCTGCCAGGTTTGCAGCGCCTGTTCTGGCTCCTGCGCCAAGCCGGATGCGTCAGCTTTGGCGGGCATGCGTTGTAACAGAAAACCGGCGCAACAGTTTTGATCGGCTGCCAGCCACAAGCGTGTATCCAGCTGTTCGGAATGGCGCATATAGTCTTCTAGTACGGCGGCCACGGTGGCGCCCTCCAGGGGCACAATCCCCTGATATGGCTGTACCCCAAGCGGCCGTTGGTGCGGATCCAGCATTACCATGAAATGGCCTCTGCCGTCGGCATTCAGCAGGGTTTGCAAATCGGCGTGCTGGGGCAGGCTGGCGTCTTCTTGCAACTGCGCGGTAGCCCTAAGCTGCATATTTGAAGTGCACTCAACCATAATCAGGCGTACCGGTCCGTGGCCCTGCAATTGCAGGACTACCGAGCCATCAAATTTCAGGCTGGAAGCCAGCAGCACACAGGCGGCGCTTAGTTCGCCCAGCAATTGTGTGACGCTGCCGGGTAAATCCTGGTGGGCCAGACCGGTTTGCCAGGCCCGCGTAAGTTTTACAGCCTGGATTCTGGTGCTGCGGTCGGCGCTGAGGTATTTATGTAGGCTATCGGTCATGGTTGTGGGTGCGTAAGTCGTGTAATTCGGTACCTAGTATGCGGTCGTGTAAAAATTGTCCCTGGGGATCAAACCAGGACCAGATGAATATGCTAAATGGCGCCAATACCACCAATAGGTCCAGGCTGGTCTGGCCGCTATAACTGGCTAACTGACCGATTAACCAGGCGGTTAGTAATGGCAGTGGCCAGAGCAAGAGGTAGCGCAGCAACAGGCGGTAGCCTTGCAGGGCCCGGCCGCCGCGGTCGGTGACGCGTATGTGCCAGGTTTTCATTGGTAAAGTTTGGCCGTTACGCCGCCAGCTAAACCAAAAATACAGGCCGATCGCCAGGAATATAAACAGCTGTCGGCCTGGTCGCAACATCAGCGCATGGCGTGACTGGCTGAGGGTGTCAAATAGGTAAGCGGCCAAAAAAACCACCCCGAACAGTAACACGCCTTCGTACATCATGCAGGCGAATCGACGTAAACGCGCAGGAGCCAGAGGCATTATCAATCCCGGTGCAAAAGCCCGTAGTTTATAGAGCTTGGACGCTTAGTGCAAAAATAAAGCCGCCCATAAGAGCGGCTTGCCGGCACATCCACCCGCCAGCACTCAAGAGCGACGGGCTTGTATGACCGTTAGCTGGCCAGACTTACGTCTTGGCGCACCTCGGCATTACGGCCCTTGAATAAAGAGAATGCTTTCGCAAACAGGTTTCTGAGGGCGTGATCCAGCGCGTATTCGTTCTGGCTCAGAATGGCCTCTTGGATCAACTGACGTTCCATCGAGTCGGTTAAACGGATTTGATTGTATTGCGAATTATTCATTGCAAGCCTCTTTGCATAATATAAATGGCCAAGTGTTTCACTTGGTAGTTACCCCTATTGTAGGGTAAACCCTAGTCTTATGCAAGAGTTGCTGGCAAATATTTTCCTTTGTCCTACCGGTGTGGCAGAGTTTGTAGCTTATTTGGCATACGTACCAGCGACCAGTTCAAACTGAAACAGACGGCAATCGAGCGCGCCGTTATAGACGGGGTGACGCCGCTTGGGCTTTAAACGTAGTTTGCCGGGCAGCTCGAAGTCGTTACTGATTATGTTTATGGACCAGCCCGCATATTCTTGTTTTAGCCATGCGGCCCATGCCAGCCAGAGTTCCTGCTCTTGCTGTTCGAGACGCTCGCCATAGGGCGGGTTAGTAACTATCCAGCCCGAGTCAGACGGCGCCGGCAGGCTTTGGGCGGGCGTGTGCCGGAACTCTATGGCGGCCTCACCAAGATGGGCACGCCGCAGGTTGCTGTTGGCCGCCTCAATGGCGCTGGCATCGGTATCGCAGCCAATTAGCGGCTGCTCCAGGCGGGGGGCGATATTACTGCGGGCCTGCTCTTTGAGATCGCGCCAGGTACGGGCATCAAAATTGCGCAGGCGTTCAAAGCCAAATGGCCGCCAGATACCAGGGGGTACTCCCAGGGCCATCCAGGCGGCTTCAATCAGTATCGTGCCGCTGCCACAGAACGGATCCAGCAAAGGGGTATTACGGGGCCACTCTGACAGGTATAGCAGCCCGGCTGCCAGATTCTCCCGTAATGGCGCCACCCCTTTGTCCAGGCGCCAGCCGCGCTTAAACAGCGATTCGCCGCTTAAATCCAGATAGAGGGTGGCAAATTTTTCATCCAGAAACAGGTGTACCCTGGCGTCGGGGCGGACGGTGTCGATGTCGGGGCGCGCGCCTTCGCGGCTGCGTAGGCGGTCACAAATACCGTCCTTGGCCCTGAGGTTGCAGTATTGCAGGCTGTGCATGGGGCTGCGTACCGCCGAAGTATCAACCCTAAGACTGTGTTTTGGTCCAAACCAACGCTCCCAGGGCGTAGCTTGTGCCAGTGCCAGAATATCATCTTCATTTTTGACCGGGGCGTGTGCCACTTGTAGCAATATACGCGTGGCTACGCGTGAGTACAGATTGGCTTTCAAGGCGCCATGCCAATCGGCTTTAAAGTGACAACCCGCTCGCCCAGCCTGCACATCGGTGAAGCCGAGTTCGTGTAATTCGTTTTGCAGCACCTGTTCCAGCCCCTGTGGGCAAGGGGCGAATATTCTAAAGAGCTCATTGGCAAACGGTTTGGGGCTGCGCTTTGGGCTTTTGCCCTGAGCAAGGCTTGGTTCAGGCTCAGGGCTTACTTTATTGCGCAGCTCACGGCTGCGCTCCTGCTGTTGGGCGTAGCGGGCACGGGCTCCGGTACGAGTGCGTGCCACGTCTGTTTTGGCCGCTTTGGCCGGGGCTTTAGGTTTGCTTGTCAGGCTCAGGGTTTTGGGTTTGGCTGAATCGGCCATTAACGCCACCTATACAGTTAAATTGGCGCGCAGGCTTACTTAGCTAGCCTGGCCCGGGTGTGTTTTCAAAGCGGTTTGAGGACCACCAGAAATAATATTACCAATAGCAAAAGCACTGGGATTTCGTTGAACCAGCGGTAGAATTTGTGGCTATGACGGTTTTGGTGTTGGCTAAATACTCGCAGGTAGTGACGACAAAACAGGTGGTAGACAAGCAGAATAATCACAAACAACAGCTTGATGTGCATCCATAGTTGGCCTTGACCGATGCCGTAGCCCAGCCAAAGCAGCAGTCCAAATATCAGGGCCAGTACGCCTAGTGGCGTCATAAAGCGGTAGAGGCGGGTGGCCATGGCCAACAGGGTTGCGTATACCGGTGGTTCGTCAGCCTGGGCCAGGTTGACATAAATGCGCGGCAGGTAAAATAGTCCGGCAAACCAGGCCGTCATAAACAAAATGTGTAAAGCCTTCAGCCACAGCATGCTAGCCCCTTATTTGGCCGTCGCCATTGAGCACCCATTTTTGCATGGTCAGGCCTTCTAGCCCAACCGGGCCGCGCGCGTGTAGCCGGTTGGTGGATATACCTATCTCGGCGCCTAAGCCATATTCAAAGCCATCGGCGTAGCAGGTTGGCAGATTAACGTATACTGAACTCGCATCAATCTCACGCTGAAAGCGCTCGGCCGCGGATAAGTCCTGGGTCAGTATGGATTCGGTATGTTCGGTGCCGTAGCGGTTGATATGCTCTATGGCCTCATCCAGGCTGTCGACAACGCGTACCGCCAGGATCGGGGCCAGGTATTCACAGGCCCAATCCTCTGGACTGGCGGCCATGCTGCCGGGTATCAGTGCCAATGCCCGCGGGCAGGCGCGTATTTCTACACCAGCCTGAATAAAGCGTGCGCCCGCCTGTGGCAACCACCGTGCAGCTATGTCGGTGTGCACCAGCAAGGTTTCCATTGCCCCGCAAATGCCGTAGCGATATGTCTTGGCATTAAGTGCCACCGCAAGCGCCTGTTCCGGGTTGGCGGCACGGTCCACATAGACGTGGCAGTTGCCCTCCAGGTGCTTGATCAAAGGCACCTTGGAGTCGCGCGCCAAACGTTCGATCAGGCCCTTGCCGCCCCTGGGTATGATTACGTCGATGTAATCGGTCATGGTGATCATCTCACCTACCGCTGCACGATCGGTTGTTTGTACCACCTGAACCGCGTGCTCGGGCAGGCCGGCCTGGCTAATGCCTTGCTTGATTATCTGGCCCAGGGCCTGGTTTGAATGCGTGGCTTCACTGCCGCCACGCAAAATGCAGGCGTTGCCGGATTTAAAGCACAGCGCGGCTGCGTCTATGGTTACGTTGGGGCGGGATTCATAAATAATTCCAATCACGCCAATTGGCACCCGCATGCGTGCCACACGCATGCCGTTAGGACGCACGTCCGTTGCGCTCAGGCTGCCTATCGGGTCTGGCATGGCGGCAATTTGCTTGAGCCCGGTGATCATGGAATTGATGGTTTGGTCGCTTAGCGCCAGGCGTTCGAGTAGTGCCGGGCTTAAACCCTGGTCTTTAGCCGCGTGTAAATCCAGTTTGTTTTGTTCTTGCAGGTAAACGCGTTGCTGCTCCAGTTGCGTAGCGATGAAGTTCAAGGCCTGGGCTTTGCTGGCCCCAGACACCGTTCTGAGTATGCGGGCAGCAGTCCTGGCTTGCAGCCCCAAGGCTTGCATAGATGTGGTTGTGTTTGAGTTATCCATGATAAAAACTATTGGCGGGCGCCGCCATAGCGGGCCATACGCATGATTAAACGGCTGAGTTCCAGCCAGGGGTCGGTAAGCTTGGTGCGTGCAGGCACGCCTTTGACGATGCGGTCAATCTCGTGCAACTGCCCCAGCGCCAGCGGCCAGAATTCGCTTGGTGTGCGCTCTATCATAGTACGCATTTGCTGCTCACGTGCACCAAAGATACGCATGCTGCGCATGCTTTGCGTCAAGTTTCTGCCGTCAGTACCTGCCAACCTGGCTATCAAACGTATTTCTTCGCCTAAAGCCCATAAGACCAGTAGTATAGCCACCCCTTCGGCGCGTAGTCCTGCCATTATGTCCAGGGCGCGGGTGGTTTGTCCTAGCAATACGGCTTCACGTAAATCAAAAGGGTTATAACGCGCCACGTTAAGTACCGCGGTATACACCTGTTCGGCCTGTAAATGGCCGTGCGGATAAAGCAGGGCGAGTTTTTGTATTTCCTGGTGGGCGGCGAGCAGGTTGCCTTCAACTTTAGCGCTTAACCATTCGAGCACCTCGGCGTCGGTAGTTTGTTGCTGTTGGGCCAGGCGTTGGGCGATCCAGCCTGGTAGCTGGCGTCGGGCGATGCTAGGGATGTCAACCCATAAGCTAATGGCTTTGAGCTCTTTGAGCCACTTGCTATTGCGCGTCGTGCTGTCAAGCCTGGGCAGTTTAATCAGCATCAGCACATCAGCCAGCTGCCCGGCAAGCATCAATGCGCTTAATTTACCCAATACCTCAGCGCCGTTCTTGCCGGGCTTGCCCCCTGGCAGGCTGATTTCGAGTAAACGCAGCAGGCTGAATAAAGAACCGCTCTGGGCCCAGGCCAAGGCTTGCGACCAATCGCTGCGGGCATCCATAACCAGATGGGTGCGTTCATCGCAGCCTTTTTGCTGGGCTATCTGGCTGATCGCATCGCGTGCTTCGTTTAGCAACAGGGTTTCATCACCACAAAGTACTACGCAGTTACCAGCGGGCTGCCGGGCTTGTTCAAGCTGCGCCAGCAATTGCTCTGTGGAGTACGTTTTGTTGCTGCTCATTAACGGTAAATTCTATCGGCGCCTGGCCCGGTATCAGGAGCATATGGCCCTGGCTGCTGCATGTCCTGGCGCAGCTCATCATAAAATTCTGCGCTGGGGCGCTCGGCGCTGTTGGCATAAGCGTTTTTAACCTCTTCCGAGCTGATGCGGTTGATGATCTGGCGGATAAGCTGATCACGCATATCATCAAAATTGCGCGCCATTTCGCTTTCTTTGGCCTGGATTATTCTGGGGTTGTAGGGTATTTCGCGCAGGCTCTCCAGCGTAGTAGGTGGCAGCAATACCTTGCCATCCCTATCCAGTAGCTCAAAGCTATATTGCAGCCTGAGCTCGTACTCCTCGACCCGGCCATCGGCATCTAAAGAGAGTTCGCGCCTGGTTTCGGTGCTGGAAATCTGGTGCAAATAAACGTCGGCCTGTTGTAAATCGCCAACAAATTTGGTGTCGGCTGAATTGGCCAGAATCGTTCTTTGCAGGCGCGCACCAAACTGGGTGTTGTCGTTGATGTTGGTGTAGATGTTTGCAAACGGCAGGGAGCTGGCCCCCTTCAGGTGAAAACCACAGGCGCTAAGCGCGCCTGCAAGCAGGCTGGTAGCAACCAGGGTTTTGCATATTTTTATCAGGTGGCCTGCCATATTCATTTATCCCACTATGTTTACCAGACGTCCGGGCACGACTATTACCCGCTTGGGCGGGCGCCCATCCAGGAAGCGCTCTACGGCCTGGTGCTGACTGGCTATTGTGCTGATGGCTTCTTGGTCCGCGTCAGCGGCCACATCAATATGGCCGCGTACTTTGCCGTTGACTTGCAATACCAGCTCAACTACATCGGTTTGCAAGGCCTGCTGGTCCACGCTGGGCCAGGGGGCGTCGAGCAAATCGCCGTAAACCTGGCTGAAACCCAGGTCGCGCCACAGCTGCCAGGTAATGTGAGGTACCACGGGATACAAAACCCGTAACAAAATTGTCAGCCCTTCGGCCAGCGCCCCGGCGTCACAATTTTCTGCCGCGGCTTCCAGGCTGTTAAGCATCTTCATGGTAGTTGAAACCACGGTGTTGTACTGAATGCGTTGGTAGTCGTAGTCGGCCTGGCCGAGCAAGCCGTGAATTTCGCGCCGGAGGTTTTTGGAAGCCTGATCGAGCTTGCTAAAGTCCTCATCCGGCTGGCAGTGCTGGCTAATTCTGGCTTGCTGCTTGTAGCAGAAAGACCACAGGCGTTTGAGATAGCGCTGTGCGCCGTCCACGCCGGAGTCGGACCATTCCAGGGTCTGCTCGGGCGGGCTGGCAAACATTACGAACAGGCGCGCCGTGTCGGCACCCATACTGTCGATCAATGATTGCGGATCAACGCCATTATTCTTGGACTTGGACATGGTGCCGATACCGCCGTAGTCTACTGGTGAGCCATCGGACTTCAGGCTGGCGCTTAGAATCGAGCCCTTGTCATTGGTAATTATGTCTACCTGTTCGGGCCAGAAATATTCAATACCACCGCGTTCGTTGCGCCGCGAGTAAATATGGTTAAGTACCATGCCCTGGCACAAAAGACGGGTAAAGGGCTCGGAAAACTTCAGTAACCCCAGGTCACGCATTACCCTGGTCCAGAAGCGTGCGTACAAAAGGTGCATGACCGCGTGCTCTATGCCGCCGATGTACTGGTCCATCGGCATCCAGTAGTCGTTGCGTGCGTCAACCATGGCCTGATCATTATTGGCTGAAGCGTAGCGCATGAAATACCAGGAAGAATCCACAAAGGTGTCCATGGTGTCGGTTTCACGCTGCGCGTCCTGGCCGCAATCAGGGCACTTACAAGCCAGAAATTCGGCGTCCTTGGCCAGGGGGTTGCCACTGCCATCGGGCACCAGGTGCTCGGGCAGAACTACGGGCAGGTCTTGTTCCGGCACGGGCACGGGGCCGCAAGCGGGGCAATGGATGATTGGAATGGGTGTGCCCCAGTAGCGTTGGCGGGAAATACCCCAGTCGCGCAGGCGCCAGGTAGTCTTGAGCTCACCCAGACCCAGGTCCTGTAAATCCCTGGCTACCGCAGCAATTGCCTGGGCAGTGCTAAGGCCGTCGTATTTGCCGGAATTGATGGTGTGGCCGTCCTGCTTGTCGGCGTACCAGTCGTGCCACTCGTGGACATCGTAATTTTGTCCCGGCACGGCAATTACTGGCAGTATTGGCAGCTCGTACTTGGTAGCGAAGGCGAAATCGCGCTCATCATGCGCGGGTACGCCCATAACGGCGCCATCGCCATAGCTCATGAGCACGTAATTACCTACCCATAACGGTATTTGCTTGCCGGTGAGCGGGTGCGTAACCGTAAGCCCGGTTGGCATGCCTTCTTTGGCACGCGTGGCCAGCTCGGCCTCGGTAGTGCCGCCTTGCATGCAGTGGCGGATGAACTCAGCCAACTCGGGGTTGGTCAATGCTGCCTGGGTGGCTAGAGGATGTTCAGGGGCTACGGCGCAGAAACTCACGCCCATAATGGTATCGGCGCGCGTGGTGAAGACGTACATCAGGCCATCCTGGATAAGCTCACCGACGGCGTTGCGGATAGCGTGCCGAAAGGCAAAGCGCACCCCCTCGCTGTGGCCTAGCCAGTTTTCCTGCATCAGGCGTACGCGCTCGGGCCAGCCATCCAGGCTGCCATCGTGCAAACTCTCCAACAGCTCTTGGGCATAGTCGGTGATGCGCAGGTAGTAGCCTGGTATTTCGCGCTTTTCTACCAAGGCCCCTGAGCGCCAGCCACGGCCATCAACAACTTGTTCGTTGGCCAGCACGGTGTTGTCTACCGGGTCCCAGTTAACTACCTGGGTTTTGCGATAGGCTATGCCTTTTGCCAGCATTTTTAAAAACAGCCACTGGTTCCACTTGTAGTAACTGGGATCGCAGGCGCACATTTCGCGCGACCAGTCTATAGCCAGGCCCATAGCCTGCATTTGTTTTTTCATGGTGGCTATGTTGGAGTAGGTCCACTGCGCTGGTGGCACTCCTGACTTGATAGCGGCATTTTCAGCTGGCATACCAAAGGCGTCCCAGCCCATTGGCATTAGTACGTTGTAGCCGCGCATACGCAACTGCCTGGTCATCATGTCATTGATGGTGTAGTTGCGTACGTGCCCCATATGCAACTTACCGCTGGGGTAGGGCAACATGGAGCAGGCGTAGTATTTTGGTTTGGGCTTGCCGTCGGCCGCTTTGGCGTGTTCGCTAACCCGGTAGGCGTCACTGGCAAGCCAGTGCTGCTGGGCGGCTGATTCTAATTGCTGGAATAGATAGCGTTGCTGCATCTTCAAGAGGTATGGATTGTATCGAATCGAATATTATAGGTCAGAATAATGGTGGCTTATTTTGACCCTGTGAACGCAAAAAGGGGCTCCATCCCAAAGGATGTGCCCCTGAATACTGCGCTTGTTAAACCAGCTTATTTAAGCTTGGTTTCTTTATAGTCAACGTGCTTGCGCGCTACCGGATCAAATTTTTTGATCAGCATTTTTTCGGGCATATTACGCTTGTTTTTGGAGGTGGTGTAAAAGTGCCCAGTACCAGCTGTGGATTCCAGCTTGATTTTTTCGCGGATGCCTTTTGCCATGATTGCTCCTTAGGCTAATTCGCCGCGGGCACGCAAATCGGCCAATACGGCATCAATACCAACCTTGTCTATAGTGCGCAAGGCTTTTGTGGATACACGCAAACGTACCCAGCGATTTTCGGATTCTACCCAAAATCTGCGCGACTGCAGATTAGGTAAAAAGCGCCGCTTGGTTTTGTTGTTAGCGTGTGAAACGTTATTGCCCACCATCGGGCGCTTACCGGTCACTTGGCATACGCGTGCCATGGCCTCACCTTTAAATAATTGTTTGCATCAAAGCCGTGTATTCTAACCACAAAACCTATGTTTTTGCAAGTGCTAGCCGACCAAATATCCATGACAACAAGGCGCAGGTCCCGAGTACGGCGGTTAAGGGCAGGGCGCTGGGGCTCTGCCATATGCTAACGGCATAGCCCGCGAGCGCGCCACAAAACATTTGCATTGAACCCATTAGCGCCGAAGCGGTGCCCAGGCGTGGCCCTTGTTCGGCCAGGGCCAGCGCCGCGGCATTGGGTGATATAAAACCCTGGCTGGCCATGAACACCACCAGGCACAACATTAACAGGGCCAGGTTTATCCACGCCAGTAGTGCCAGTACCACGGCACTAGCGCTTACCAGCAGCAATACCACTTGTGCGTGCTTGAGTAAAAAATCGGGTTGATAGCGATTCAACAGCCGCGCGCTAATTTGCGAGGCGATGATCAAGGCCACCGCGTTGGTGCCAAACAATAAGCCAAACCAGCGCGGATCTATGCCATAAAGGTTTATGAATACCGCTGGTGAGCCCGCTATATAGGCGAACATGCCCGCGGCGCCAAGTCCGCCAGCCAGGGCAAAGCCCATAAAGCGCCGGTGTCGGAGCAGATAGGCGAAATTCCTGAATATATGGCCGGCTGCCATGGGGCTGCGCTTGCTGTGGGCTAGTGACTCACGCATACGCAGGGCGACGATGATGAGCAGCACCAGACCGATTATGGCCATGATATTGAAAACCAGCCGCCAGGTACCAAAAACAACTACCTGACCGCCTATTAACGGCGCCAGGATTGGCATTGAGCCCATAATCAGCATCAAAAGAGATAAGGCCTGGGCGGCTTGCTGGGTATCGAGATAATCACGAATTACCGCCCGTGGTATTACTATGCCAGCGGCCCCGCCAAAGGCTTGCAGAATGCGCCAGAACATGAGGTGGCTGATATCGGTGCTGTAGGCACAGCCCAAAGAGGCCAGGGCAAACAGGGCCAGGCCAAACATCAGGGGTATTTTGCGTCCCAGGCGGTCAGCCAGTGGGCCGTATAACAACTGTGCAATAGCCAAACCCAGCAGGTAGCTGGCGAGCGTGCGTTCTACCAGACTTTGTGGTACGTTTAGATCACTTGCTATAGCTCCAAATGTAGGTAGATACATATCTACAGCTAAAGGCCCCAAGGCTGTTAACGCACCCATTAAAACTAGCCAAGGCGGAAATATTGAAGCAGAATACAAGTTTATTCCTTAAGCGCGTTGTACAAATAGCGCTAATATATTATCAATTTCAGTAATTGTTTCAGGAGGTTCGTTTGGCAGCGCTAACATCCATAATCGAAAAAAAACTGGCAGCACTGCCGGTATCGGTTTCCATGCAATTGCCAGATGGCAAAAAGGTGGGCGCCAAAGACGCGGCCATCAATATACAGGTTAACGACAGCTCTGTCCTGGCCCATTTTGCCGCAGGCGAGGTCGGTGTACTGGGCGAGGATTACGTCGAAGGCAAGTTTGAGTTTGACGGTTCCATGCGCGACATGATGGCGCTGGCTGCCGGTATCTTGCCGGGCTCACCGGTCGAGGCTGCCGAAAAGGGCTGGCTGACCAATCTGGTGCGCAGGCTGGTATCGGTGTGGCGTCATTCTACCGAGCGCGACGCCCGTCAAATAGAATTCCATTACGATTTGTCGGATGACTTTTATGCGCTCTGGCTGGATCCGCGCCGGGTGTATTCCTGCGGTTATTACCGCGAGCCTGATTTTACCCTGGCCCAGGCCCAGGAAGCCAAGCTGGACCATATCTGCCGCAAACTGGCGCTGCAGCCGGGCGAACGCTTTCTGGACGTTGGTGGCGGTTGGGGTGGGCTGATGCTGTGGGCGGCCGAAAATTACGACGTGGATGTTACTGGCATTACCTTGTCGCGCAACCAGCATGCCTATGTAAATCAGCTGATAGAGTCCAAAGGCCTGCAGGGCCGGGTGCGCTTTGAGTTATTGGATTACCGCAAGATCGACGAAAGCAAGCCTTTTGACAAGATTTCCTCGGTGGGCATGTTCGAACACGTTGGCCGGGCCCAGTTGACGCCTTATTTTGCTAAGCTCAAGCGCTTGTTGCGCCCTGGCGGCCTGCTTATGAATCATGGTATTACCGCCGGTGGTTTGAGCAATACCGGCCTGGGCGCGGGCATGGGTGATTTCATAGAAAAATACATATTTCCGGGCGGTGAGCTGGTGCACGTGCACTATGCCCTGCAGTCCATGGCCGAAGCCGGGCTGGAAGATCTGGATGTGGAAAATTTGCGCCCGCATTATGCCCGTACCTTATGGGCCTGGAGTGATACGCTCGAAGAGCGCCTGGACGAGGCCAAGGCTATTTTAAATACTCCCCAGGGGCAGCGCTCATTGCGCGCTTACCGTATGTATTTGGCCGGTTGTGCCATGGGTTTTGAGTATGGTTGGATATCTTTGCATCAGATCCTGGCGCAGCCACAACCGGGCGGTACCTCTACCGAGCTGGATTACCCCGCAGCCCAGGCTTATCCATGGCGCCGCAACTATATATATAAGTAGCTGTTCAGGCATCTTACGTTAACAGGGTTTATTTTCTGGCATCTTGCGTGTAAAATAGCCCTGTTTTACGTTTTTTTGGTGTTTGCCGCGCTTGCTGGCGCGGCCTTTGTTGGCCCAGGCGCAAGCTGGCGCTTATTAGTCGGTTTTCTGGCCTTTGGTGCCGATATGTATTGGTGGCTCGTGCCGCCTTCCGCACACCCTCCCCTAAGCTATGGCGTCAACGGTAGCGTTGGCGTCTCCGTAACCCAAAGGAGGCTTCAATGTCTACATCTGTTTCCCCTGATTCAAATAATCACCTCAAGCGCAAGCTGGGTGGTCTGGCCTTTGCCGCCGCCGTTGCTGGCTTTGGCTTTGCCCCAATGGCGCAGGCCGCTGATGCGCCTGTATGTGAGCTGGACCGCCCCATGATGTTTGGCGGTATGAATTGGGAATCCAACCTTGTGCTGGTCGAGGTCGAGCGTTTCATAATCAAGCACGGCTACGGCTGTGACTCCGAGGTATTGCCTACCGAAACCCTGCCAGCACTGGCCGCCCTGGAGCGCGGTGATCTGGATATCAATTCCGAGCTCTGGCTTAACAGTACGCTTGAGCCCTGGAACAAAGCCGAGGCCTCGGGCAAGGTCAAGCGTATAGGCGATATTTATATGGGTGGCGAGGCCTGGTTTATCCCTAAATACACCGCCGAGCGCCTGCCCGATCTAAAACAAGCCGCTGATCTGCCCAAATACTGGGAGGAGTTCAAGGATCCCGAGCAGCCAGACAAAGGCCGTTTTTATGGTTGCCCAGCCGGTTGGGGCTGTGAGGTAGTGAGCACCAATCTCTTTAAGTCATTGGGCCTGGAAGATACCTTCACGCTGTTTTCTCCCGGTACCGGTGCGACCCAAAAGGCCGCAATTACGGCTGCCTACAATCGGGGTGAAAACATAGTCTTTTACTACTGGTTTCCAACCCCTGTGGTTGGCTCGCTGGATTTGGTCAAGCTCGAGCTGCCCGAGTATGACCCCGAAAAACAGCGCTGCCTAACCGACGTTAATTGCGAAAATCCGCAACCTACGGCTTATCCGGATAACCCGGTATTTACAGCTGTTACTACCAAGTTCACCGAAGAGGCCCCGGTTTTAACCGAGTTCTTCTCCAAGGTATCCGTACCGTTGGACGATATGGGCGCAGCCATGGCCTATATGGATGAAAACGAGGTTGAGCCCGACGAAACTGCTATCTGGTTCTTGCAAAACAAGCCCGAAGTCTGGAGCAAATGGTTGCCCGAGGATGCGGCTCAACGCGTCAAGGCGGCTCTATAAGGGGGTCGCATGTTTCCCGAACTGGTTTCGGCGCGGGAGTTGCAAAAGCCCATTGACGCGTTCGTCAATGGGCTGGTGCTGCAATATTCCGATGTTCTCAGGGCGTTAACCCAGCCCTTACTGGATTTATTAATCTGGTCCGATAATTTGCTGCGCCAATCCCCCTGGTGGTCAATAATCCTGGTGGTTATGCTGATCTCCTGGATTGGTAGCAGGCAGATTCGCTTTAGCCTCGCCATGGGCGGCTTACTGGCCCTTTTGGGCGCCATAGGCCTGTGGCAGGCGTCCATGCAAACGCTCTCCCTGATGCTGGTTGCGGTATTGTTTTCGGTGGTCATTGGCGTACCCGTAGGCATTGCCATGGCAAGCTTTAAATGGGTACGTACGCTAATGTTGCCAATTCTGGACGTGATGCAGACCATGCCCAGCTTTGTCTACCTGATACCGGTGGTAATGCTGTTTAATCTGGGCAAGCTGGCAGCTTTGTTTGCCACCGTAATTTACGCCGTACCGCCAGTAATTCGCTTAACCGATCTTGGTATCCGCCTGGTCGACCCCGAAGTGCTGGAGGCGTCGCGCGCTTTTGGTGCCAGTCGTACCCGCCAGCTATTTGGCGTGCAGTTGCCTCTGGCCATGCCCAATATCATGGCGGGCATTAATCAAACTACCATGATGGCGCTGGCCATGGTGGTAATAGCCTCTATGATTGGCGTGCGCGGCCTGGGCTATGAGGTTTTGCAAGGCATTAATCGCCTGCAGGTTGGGCGGGGTCTGATTGCTGGCCTGGGCATAGTGGTACTGGCGATTATTTTTGATCGCATTACACAAAAATTTGGCCAGCGCCAACAGGCACGCGGCAACTAATATGCACAAAATACAAGTAAAAAACATATATAAAATATTTGGTTCGCACCCCAGGCGCTGGCTGCAAGCCGTCAAAGACGGCATGTCCAAAGAAGAGTTACTGGAACAAAGCGGCCATACCCTCGGCTTGCGTGATATCTCCTTAAACATCAACGCGGGTGATATCCACGTCATTATGGGTTTATCGGGCTCGGGCAAATCTACCCTGATTCGCCATTTCAACCGTCTGATAGACCCGACTGCGGGTCAGATACTGGTCGATGGTACCGATGTCATGGCTTTAAAGCCGCGCGAGCTCGAACGTTTTCGGCAGCAAAAAATGAGCATGGTGTTTCAGCGCTTTGGCTTGTTGCCGCACCGTACGGTATTGGATAATGCCGCCTACGGTCTGGCGGTGCAGGGTATTGCCAAGACCAGGCGTAATGCCCAGGCTATGGAGTGGCTCGAACAGGTGGGCCTGGCTGGCTTTGAAGCCCAATACCCGCACCAGCTATCGGGTGGTATGCAGCAGCGCGTCGGCCTGGCCAGGGCCTTAACTACCAATGCCGAAATCCTGCTTATGGACGAGGCATTTTCGGCGCTGGACCCCTTAATCAGGCATGAGATGCAGGATCAATTACTGGCCCTGCAGGCGCGTTTGAATAAAACTATCGTATTCATAACCCACGACCTGGATGAAGCTTTGCGCCTTGGCAACCGTATTGCCATACTCAAGGATGGCGAGCTTATCCAGGAGGGTACGCCCGAGGATATTTTGCTGTCGCCGGCCAATGATTACATAGAATCATTCCTGCAAGACGTTAATCGCGGCAAGGTTCTGAATGCCTCGCATGCGGTGCAAGAACGTGGCCTCACTTTAACCACGCGCACTAACCCAGTACATGCGCTGGAGCGCCTGGCTGCCCGTTCCTTTTCTTATGCGGCAGTACTCGATGGCAAGCGCCTAGCTGGTGTTTTAATGCGGGATGATGCGCAGGCGGCGGTAGCTGCTGGCGCCCGCGATATTGCTGCCTACGTGAGCGGCATGGCTTCGGTACCATCCTCGGCTGGCTTGCAAGAAGTATTGGCGCGTCTGCTGCACACCCCGGCGCCACTGGCCGTCACCGACGAACAAGGCGAGTTTGTGGGAGTCTTGTCACGCAGCAAGGTAGTTGAGCTGGTTACCTCCAACAATGGCGAGGCCAGTGCCAAAGACAGTAGCCACCCAGGCATGGCGGCCTGATCAGTTACGGCGTCCTAGCAGGCGGAACATTTCATGTCGATCGGGGCCGCGACGACCCTGCCATAGCAGTGTGTAGGGTGCTATGCGCAGTTTGTCGGCCTGATCCGGGTCGAGTTGTTGCAGAATTAAGGTGCAGCTGCTATCTGCGCTAAACTCCAGCCCCTCGAATACATAAAAAGAAGCCCTTTGGCCATCACCCAGGTCCTGGGAGCGGATGCATTCGCCCGCCTGCTGGTGAATTGCCAGTGCGCTAGCCAAGTCAGCGGCCACCATGCGATAACTGCGGGCGTAGTCAAGGGCTGGCATCCATAGCGTTGCCAGTAATAACCAGGTGGTAATCAGGCCGCCGGCGGATAAGGCCGTGCCGCGCCATAAACCGGCCGGGTGCGAGCGCAGGCGCCAGCTTACCAAAGCTATCCAGGCCAAAGTGCCCAATACCGCAAGTAGCGTAGCTGGCCAGGCCAGGTGCGGGTCCAGCCCGCGCGTCTGGCGCGCTATGTTGGCTGCAATCTGCGTCGGCCAGCCTACTTGCAGTGCTATCCAGCCAAGCCAGACGGTGGCTGCGGTCAGGGAAAAGCACATAATGGCAAACCAATCCAGCGTATTGACCACGCCACGGCGCAACGTAGGCAGCGCCAGCGCGGCCAATACGGCGCATGGCACCGCCAGGGTGCTGTATTCCGGCTCGAAGGGTTTGGCGCTTAGCAGCAAAATCAATAAGGCTCCAGCGGCAAAAGCCAGTGGTATGCGTATCGCTGGGGCGCTATACCAGCCACGCCAACGCCATATGGCTAGTATGGCCAAAGGCCAGGTTGGCCAGAGAAACCACGGCAGATCGCGCAAAATGCTGGCCCAAGCTCTGCTGGGCGCCCAGTTAAAAAAAGCTTGCGTCCAGCCCAGCCAGGACTCCAGCCAGAGTCGCTGGTGGCTATAAACCAGCAGCAGCCAGGCGCTAATTATCAGCCCCGCCAGCAGTAGCGCCAAAAGCAGGTATTTTCGCCTGCGATCCAGTGGGCTGCCGGGTATGAACACCAGGGCCAGGGCCGCCAGTAAAGGTAGCAGGCCTGGCATGCCGCGCGCCAGAAACGCCGCCCCCAGAGCCACACCCAGGGTAATACTGCCGGAGAGAGGGTGATCGAGCATGCGCGCGACCGCATAAAAGGCCAGCGCCTGCAAGGCTATCAATGCGGGCACGGCAGAGGTTTCGTGGATACGCCAAACTATACCTATGGTTGCCACGATCAGCAGTAAAGCGGCGTCGGCTAGCATACGGCCATAATCACGTGGCTCGGGTTCGCCGCCAAAGGGTAGCGCCATGGGCTGTGCTTCGGGGCGTCGGCCCAGTAGATACGTGCCATACCAAAGCGTGCTGGCCAACAGGCCAAACCACATCAGGTTGGGTAGCCGGGAGGCAATTATTGCAGCATTTATGGGGCTGGTGAACAGGCTTATTAAAGGGCTGCAAAGCCAAATAACAAATCCACCTACCCAAGTGACCAGTGGCGCGTTATCGGTTTGTGGCAACTGTCCGAGGTGCGGTACCAGCCAGGCATGCGCCTGGCCCGAGACGGCGCTGAGCATGGTAGCCAGGCCGGTTACGTCATCGGTTTTCCAGGGGTCGCGGTAAAACAGGCCAGCCAGAATATACACCAGCCCTACTATCAGCAAGAACAGGCGTGGTAGTTTTACCGTTGCTGTAGCTGTCAGGCGGGCTGGTGTAGGGCGGTGTTTGGTGATGAGCACACCAAAGCGCTACTTATTTTTTTACAGTGCCAGCGGTGCGGGCAAAACGGGCGCGGAATTTTTCTACGCGGCCGGTTTCAACGATGCGCGTTTGGGCACCGGTATAAAACGGGTGCGACTCGGAGGTGACGTCACACTTAAAGAGTGGGTAACTTACACCATCTATTTCGGTGGTTTCACGCGTGTTAAGCGCCGAGCGCGAAATAAACTTGTTGCCGGTTTGTAAGTCCAGGAATACGACTTCGCGGTATTCTGGGTGTATGCCTTGTTTCATGGATAAAGTCCGTAAAGAGGTATAGTTGGCCTGTAAGCTCGTATAGCCACGAAGCTAAAAGCTCTCCATTTTACCTATATTTGGCCACGTTCTGCAAGTGAGCTTACTTCATTGGCCCCGACTATAAGGTGATCCAATAAGCGTACGTCCACCAAAGCCAGGGCCTGCTTGAGCTGTTTGGTCAGGTTGATGTCAGCCGGGCTGGGTTCGGTTAGCCCGGAAGGGTGATTGTGGGCCAGGATAATCGCAGCGGCGTGTTGCTTAAGCGCGCTTTTGACTACCTCGCGCGGATATACCGAGGCGTGCGACAAGGTGCCGCGTGCCAACTCGCAGCATTCTATCAATTGTAACTGGCTATCCAGGTATAGGGCTATACAATGTTCGATGCGCAGGTGTCCCAGGCGCAGTGCACAAAATCGCTTTACCTTATCCGGGTTGCTGAGCACCTGACCGCTTTTCAGTGGTTCCTCCAGGGCGCGCCTGCTAAGCTCCTGTACCGCTATAAGTTGACAGCTCTTGGCCAGGCCGACGCCAGGAAATTGCAGCAAATCGCTGGTTTCTGCCGCCAACAGGCGGCGCAGGCCACCAAAATGTGCCAGTAAGTCGTGCCCCATTTCTATGGCGTTGCGTTTACTGGTACCGGTACGCAGTAGTATGGCCAGTAATTCAGCCGAGCTTAAGACCTGGGCGCCGTGTTGCAACAGGCGCTCGCGCGGGCGTTCATTATTATGGATATTGCTGAGTTGTGGCATGATAGACCTTAAAATAATTAATCGTTCAATAATTCGGTGATATTTTGACTGTTTCTGACCTGCAGCGGCGTGTCGCTCATGACTCTTATGTCACGCTGCACTACCGCATAGAGTTGCTCAACGGGCCCGGCGCCGGTTCAGCTTTTGTAGATACTTTTCTGGATCGTCCCGCTACCTTGCAAATGGGGGTGGGGCAGTGGGCTCCGGGGATTGAGGCGCAGCTGCTGGAGCGCGCCGAAGGTGAGCACTTTAGTTGCGAGATCGGTGCCGAGCATGCTTATGGCAAGCGCAACCCTGATTTGTTGCAATGGGTGGGGCGTGCGCACATGCTGCAAAATGCCCCGCCAGATACCGAGTTCCAGGAAGGCGATATGGTGGAGTTTGTTGGCCCTGATGGTCAGCGTTACAGCGGGGTGCTTAAGCTCTTTAAAGACGATGCGGCCTTGCTGGACTTTAATCATCCGCTGGCGGATGTAGATTTGTTGGTAGAAGTCAAAATTCTGGGGGTACTATGACCGGGTCCACAGTTAAACGCGGTGCTCAGGCTGAGATCCTGCTGGCGCAGCCACGGGGTTTTTGTGCTGGGGTTGATCGCGCCATAGAAATTGTCGAAAGGGCACTTGAAATCCATGGCACGCCAATCTACGTGCGCCACGAAATCGTCCATAACCGCTACGTGGTAGAAGATTTACGCGCCCGTGGTGCGGTATTCATAGATGAGTTGGCCGATGCGCCGGAGGGGGCGATAGTAATTTTTTCTGCCCACGGTGTCGCGCGTACGGTGCGTGCCGAGGCCGAGCAACGCCGCCAACGTATCTTCGACGCTACCTGCCCGTTGGTAACCAAGGTGCACGTCGAGGTGGCGCGCATGCGTAAACAGGGGCGTGAGATCGTTATGATTGGCCACAAGGGCCATCCCGAGGTAGAAGGTACCCTGGGGCAAGCCGATGGCGGCATGTACCTGGTGGAAACGGTACAAGACGTGCTTGATTTACAGGTACAAAACCCTGAGCTGCTTGCGTTTGTCACCCAGACCACGCTTTCTGTGGATGACGCGGCCGAGGTGGCCAGTGCCCTGCGTGAACGTTTTCCCAATATAGTAGAGCCCAAAAAAAGCGATATTTGCTACGCCACCCAAAACCGCCAGGATGCGGTACGCATAATGGCGCCGCAGTGCGACCTGGTGCTGGTTGTCGGCAGCCCCAATAGCTCCAATTCCAATCGCCTGCGCGAGGTCGCGCAGCGCAAGGGGGTGAGCGCCTATTTACTCGACGACCCGGACATGATCCAGCCCGCCTGGCTGGCTCAGGCCAAGAGAATAGGCGTTACCGCTGGGGCTTCAGCGCCCGAGGTATTGGTGCAACGCGTGATCGAACGCCTGGGTCAGCTGGGCGCCAAAACCGTGCGCACGCTTGATGGCGTGCGCGAGCAGGTGTCATTTCCGCTGCCGCGAGAGTTATCACGCAAGCTGAACGCCGAGGACAAAGCATGAGGCAGCGCTTTGAATATGGCTTGCTGGTGCTGCTGTTAATAGCACTGGCCTACGTGGCCGCCAGTTGGTATCTGGGCCTGCGCACCCAGGATATGGTGCAGCAATGGGTGAGCCAGGCCAATCAACAATTGCAGGCCGATACGCACGCGCCCCAGACGGACCTCTTGACCATAAATACGTATGAGCGCGGGATTTTTAGCTCGCAAGCTACCTACAGCTACGTGAATCGCGCGCACGATTTGGAGTTTGTGTTTGCCGGCCAGACTTTTCATGGGCCCTGGCCCTGGTCACAAGTTACCGCTGGCAAGTTCAAGCCCTTATTGGCTAGCACCAAGGTGGTGCCGGTAGATAGCGCGGGCTGGTCAGACTGGTTCAAATTGCAGGAGCAGGGTCAGCTGCCCTGGCAGTTGGCCGCCACGGTGGACTTTAACGGTGACGTTGATGGCGTTTTGGGTGTTGCCCCGGTGCGGCTGCAGCGCCAAGGCTTAAACCTTGCGGGTGCCGAGCTTAAAATTGGCTATCTGGCCCACCAGCGCCAGACGCTGCTTGCGGGCGTGTGGCCAAACATCAGCGTCAAGCAGGCCGCTGATGGTTTTGAGTTGGCCATTAAAAATGCGTCCATAGAGTTTGCTGGTACTTATGCTGACGCCAGCAGCTTGAGCATGCACTACCGCTTGGGTTTGGAGCACGTCAAAATAATCACGCCACAGGCACCCGAGCTAAGTCTGCAAGGGGCGGCCATAAATTTTGACTCGGCGCGCAGCGGTGCCTTGCTCGATAGTCGTCTACGCTACGATTTTGGCCAAGCCAAAATGGGCGCAGCTGCCCTGGGCCATCTGCAGGTACAAGCCTCGGCCAGCCAGTTTGACGTCAATGCCTTGCAGGATTTGAGCCTGCTACTGGCCGAGCTGGGCCAGCAGCAAGGCCTGGATAAGCCTATAAGCCCACAGGAAACCGCGGCCTTACGGGCAATCATGGGGCCTTTGTTTGCTACCAGCCCGCGCCTGGCAATTGATGCCGTCACTTGGCAAACCAGCGCCGGTACCAGTGAACTCAAGGCGGCGGCGCAATTCAAGCCCTTGCCCGATGCTGCTGCTGTAGATCCGGCCGGCGCGCTGCAACAGGCCATTGCCAAGCTCAGTCTGGATTTTTCTATATCCAAACCCATGGTGCTGGGTTTGGTGGCCAATCTGAACCAGTCAGCCAATGCGCAACAAGCCCAGGCCCTGGCCAGTATGCTGTTTGACAGCGTTGCCGCGCAATACCAACGGGCCGGTTTGCTACGTATAGACGGCGAGCGTTTATTGGGTCAGTATCAATACCAGGATGGCCAGCTAAGCATTAATGGCAAGGCTTTAACGGCGCAGGAGTTGGCCGCCTTGCTGGCCACGGCCGCAGGCATGGTGAATAACTAGGAGAGGTCCATGGAAACAGTTTTTAGCCGTATTCTGGCAGGCTCTATTGCAGCCGCCATGGTGTACGAAGACGAGCATGTTTTTGCCTTTATGGACGCGGGTCAGTTAAACCCTGGGCACGTTCTGGTAGCTACGCGTCAGCCCTACGCTACCTTGCTGGATATGGATGAAGACTTAGCGGCGCAGCTCATGCGCGTAGCCCATCGTCTGGCACGGGTAATCGAGGCTGAATTCCAGCCCGATGGCCTAACCCTGTTGCAGGCCAACCGCGCAGCCGGTTGGCAAACCGTGGCACATGCCCATATGCACGTGTTGCCGCGCTATCAAGATGATGGCGTCGCCCTGGTATGGCCGCGCAAGGACCCGGATATCGAGATTTTGCGCGGCTATGCCAAATGCATTAGCAAGCACCTGAATTAATTACTTCAGGCCGCGCCAGGGTGGGCTAATAAAAGGGGCTTTACAGGCCCTTTTTTATTTTGCATTGCAATATTCGTAAAAAAACTAATTGTAGTTTTCCCTTAAGAGAAAACCCTATGTTTATTGCGCTGCAAAAATTTTTTCACAATTAAAATAAATAATAAAAACAATATATTAAAAAATTCTAATCGAAATCTCTAAATCCAGAGTAATAGCAAAAAACCAAATTTGGGCTTACAGGCTTAAGCCTGCGTAAGATTTACGTAAGCTTGAAAATTGAAGATACCCACCACACAGAAATCTGGCGGCATCGCTCAATATCAGCATAAAAATAAAGCTGTTTTGGACATAAAAAATTTTGCTCAATGCCAGAAAGCTGTTAACGAGCTGGGTACTTTTGGTGCCTGGAGCCATTCAAATCAGGAGACAAACCTATGAAGGACAAGCAAACTCTGGGGCAGGCCTTGCACGCACAAGTCAAGCGACGTGCGGTGCTTAAAGCAGGTGCGGCTGGTGCCGTTGGCAGCATGCTGGTGCCCGGTGCCGCTAAAATGGCCATGGCCCAGGACAAAGAGCCGTTGGGCGCCTGGCCGGCAGGATCAGATGGCGATACCGTCTACGTTGGTCTAACGGTAGACCTTACCGGCCCTTACTCAGCCCAGGGGGCCGAGCAGCAAAGAGGCTACGAGCTGGCCGTCGAGCACATCAATAACGGCGATCCCATCCTGCAAAAGATCTCACCCAACCTCAAGCAAGGCGTGTTAGGTAAAAAGCTCAAGCTCGGTGTCGCGGACGCCGAAACCAAACCCAATACCAGCGTGCAGGCGGCTACCCGCTTTATCCACGACAACAAGGCCATGATGATATCGGGCAGCACCAGTAGCGCCGTAGCCATTGCCTTGCAAAAGGTTTGCGGCCGTGAGCATACGCCGTACTTCACGGCTATTTCCGGCTCCAACGAGACTACCGGTGTCGATTGTCAGCGTTACGGTTTTCGCCCCTGCTACTTCGCCTATATGGCTTGTAAGGCGGTCGCCCCGGTGGTGGCCAAAGAATGGGGTAAGGACTGTATCGCTGCCTACCTGACGCCAGACTACACCTACGGCCACACCACCACCGAGTCCATGATTGAGTTTACCGAAAAAGAGGGCTGGAAAACCGTAACCAATCAGGTGCACCCACTGGGCGCCAAGGATTACAGCTCGTACCTGCTGAATATCGCCAATACCGATGCCAATGTGCTGGTGTGCGTGGCGTATGGGGCCGATGCCGTGAACGCCATCAAGCAGGCCAAGCAATTCGGACTGCTGGACAAAATGAAGGTCGTAGTGCCTTATTCACCAGCCTTTTTGGAGGTTGAGCTTGGCTCCGATCTGATCGAAGGCGTGATTCTTGCCCAGGGCTTTTGGTGGACTATGGAAGACCAATACCCGGTAGCACAGGACTTTGTCGCCGCCTATCAGAAAAAATTTGGTGGTAAACCGCGTGATTCGGCTATGTACGGCTATCTGGCGATTGTTGCCTGGGCTGCTGCCATCGAGCGCGCTGGCAGCTTCTACCCGCCAGACGTAATCCAGGGCCTGGAAGATGGCGCTGAGCTGCAAATCCCGGTCGGGCCTTTTGTCATCCGTCCGGAAGACCACCAGGGCATTATTAACTTCCCGGTAATGCGTGGCAAAACAAAATCTGCCATGAAAAACCCGGATGACTGGTACGACATCATCGAGATAGTACAGGGTAAGGACGTCGTGCCGCCGCTAGGCTTGCTCGGCTGCAAAATGGGGCCGGCCGTATAGCGGCAATCAGCGCAACGTCCGGGACTTTTATGGAGGCACCCGAGCATGTCATTGTTTTTTTCACAGCTATTTAATGGTCTGGCCACAGGGTTGTTGCTGGCCTTGATAAGTACTGGCCTGACCATCATTTATGGCACGCTCGGTGTCATTAACTTTGCCCACGGCGCCCTGTTTGTTGTTGGTGGCTACGCGGGTTACACGGTTTATGATCTGACGGGTTCCTTTGTGCTGGCCATCATCGGCGGATCGGCGGTGGCGCTGGCCGTTGGCCTGGTTATGGAACGCGGCTTGATGCGCAAATTCTATAACCGCCCACCCGAGGACCAGATCCTGGTTACTTTCGGCATTAGCATCATTTTGGTAGAGATAATCCGCGGCATTTACGGCGGCATCAGCCATTCGGTTACGCCCCCGGATTGGGGTATGGGCGTCGCCAACATGGGTTTTTTGATTTATCCCATGTACCGGCTGGAAACCCTGTTTATCGCTGCGGGTACCTTATTGCTGCTGTATTTCGTGCTCTATCGCACCAGCCTGGGCCTGATCGTACGCGCCGGTATCGAAGATGCACAAATGGTCAATGCCTTGGGGATCAACGTCAAACGCACCTTTTTGCTGGTCTTTGGTATCGGGGCCATGGCGGCCGGTTTTGCCGGGGTTATCAACTCGCCCATAGTGGCGCTGGAGCCCGATATGGGTTTCAGGTACCTGGTCGATTCATTTGTGGTCGTAGTCATCGGTGGGGTGGGCTCATTTCCTGGTGCCATAGTAGGTGGGATTATCGCTGGCGAAATCCTTAGTCTGACCTCTATGGTCAACCCGCAATATTCCGAAGTCATGCTGTTTGTGGTCATGGCGCTGGTGCTGGTGTTACGCCCACAAGGTCTGATGGGGCAGGAGGGACGTGAATGAATACCACTACACATTCATCAACGGTTAATACGGTGGCGGTTGGCGCATCGACGCAACCCGCACCAAGGGGCTTAATGCGCAGACAGTTACCCGAGTTGCTGGTGGGCTTAGGTTTAATCGTAGCGCCGTTTGTGCTGCCGGCCCTGGGCATGAGCCCGGACTTGCTCGCCCGTATACTTATCTGGGGCCTTTTTGGCCTGGGCTTTGATTTATTGTTTGGCTATACAGGCCTGTTATCCTTCGGTCAGGCGGCATTTTACGGTACGGGGGGGTTTGTTACGGCCTATTTGCTCACCGATGGCATAGTTGGCAATATGCTGATAGGCCTGCTGATAGGTACGGTTGTTGCCGCGGTGGTAGGGCTGGTAATCGGCTACCTTACTCTCAGGCGCTCGGGGATTTACTTTGCCATGAGCACGCTGGCATTTGGGGAGATGTTTTACTTTCTGGAAAACTCTTCTTTCAAGGAATATACCGGCGGTGAAAACGGTATAGCGGGTGTGCCTTCGCCCGTGCTGGATCTGGGCTTTTACAGCGTAAAAATCAGTAGTGGCTGGCCCATGTACTGGTTCGTGGCGGTGCTGTTCTTTATTGGTTATTTGATTGCCAGGCGTATCGTCCGCTCGCCCTTTGGCACCGTCTTAAAGGCAATTCAGGGCAACTCCAAGCGCGCTACCGCGCTCGGGCACTCGATCCAGTCCTATAAGTTAATGGTTTTTGTTGTGGCCGCCGCTTATGGTGGTTTGGCTGGTGGCTTGCTCGGCCTGTTTCAATCCTATATGCCGCCCGATGCATTTGCGCTGGATACGTCTGCACAGCTGGTTATCCAAACCGTAATGGGCGGCGCTGGTACCCTGTTAGGGCCTTTGCTGGGCGCTACCATATGGCTTTACCTGTACGAGGGCCTGCAGCAAATTGGCAGCCTTGGGCCTTACTGGAAGCTGATCCTGGGCATAGTGTTCGTGGTGCTGGTTACCTCTTTTCGCAAAGGCGTGGCCGGGGCCCTAATCGAGGTGTTTAACCGGCGCCGCAAACTACCTGCCGATATTGATGCCGAGGTTAGCAGTAAGGTGGCTGGCGCGCTGGATATAGTAGCCCCGCTGGCCAGTACCAGGCCTGGTGCGCCGGTGCTTGAAGCGCGCGGCGTAAGCAAGCACTACGGTGGGCTGAAAGCCAATACCGATATAGATTTCACTCTCAGAGAGGGTGAGCTGCACGGCGTGATAGGGCCCAACGGTGCTGGTAAATCCACCTTTTTTGCCATGCTTGCTGGTGAACTGCCGACCACCACCGGGCACGTATTTTTCCGTGGTCAGGAAATTACCGGGATTGGGGTCACCTCGGTTTGCCAGCTCGGTATGAGCAAAAGCTACCAGATCAACCAGTTATTTGAGCATTTAACGGTGCGCCAAAACGTCATGATTCCTGTTTTGGCCCGTTTGCGCGGCAAGTACAAAGGCGACATGCTAAGTAAATTGCACTCAGAAAAGCTGGACGAGCAGGTAAATGCCGCCATGGCTATGGTTGATTTACAGGCCCATGCCGATATGCCGGTCGCTGAACTATCCTATGGTGAAAAGCGCCGTCTGGAAATCGGCTTGGCGCTGGCTACTGGCGCCAATGTACTGCTCTTTGATGAACCGTTGGCCGGTCTTGGCCCCGAAGAACGCGTACTCGTGGTGCAGTTGCTGAAATCGATACGCCAGGGGCGCAGTATGGTGATTGTCGAGCACGATATGGATGCGATGTTTGAACTGGCCGAACGTATAACCGTACTCTACGAAGGCCGTAAGCTGGCCGAAGGTACGGCGGAGGAAATTCGCCACAGCGCTGATGTCCAGGCGGCCTACCTTGGGGGTATGGAAGATGAATAGCTTGCTTGAAGTAGAAAAAATCAACAGCTTTTACGGCGATTCACATATCCTCTTCGATATTTCCATGAAAATCCAGGAGCACGAAGTTGTGGCCTTGCTGGGGCGCAATGGCGCGGGCAAAAGTACTACCATGAAATCTCTTATGGGTATGGTGGACGTGCGCTCGGGGGCTATTCGCCATCGCGGTGTAGAAATTCAGCAGATGCCACCTTATAGCCGGGCCGCTTTGGGCATACAGCTGGTGCCCGAAGAACGGCGGGTGTTTGGCTCGATTACCGTCCAGGAAAACCTGCAGCTGGCGGCTATGACGGCGGCCAAGGCACGTAGCCTGGAGGAAATCTACACCACTTTTCCGCGTCTGGCCGAACGCAAGCGCAACCGGGGCAAGCAGCTCTCGGGCGGCGAGCAGCAAATGCTGGCGATCGCCCGTGCCATGATACGCAATGCCGATATTATCTTGCTGGATGAACCTTTTGAGGGCCTGGCTCCCTTAATAGTGCGCGACTTGATGAATGTTTGCCGCAAACTCGCTGACGCCGGGCAAACCATAGTCATAGTCGAGCAAAACGTACGCGCCGCGCTCTCTCTGGCAGACCGGGCCTATATTCTTAATAACGGTCAGATGGTCTACGAAGGTACGCCCAAAGATTTAAACGAAAATAACGAGGTAATCGAGCGCTATCTAGGTGTTAAGGCTTAACCCTTGTTCTGTATATATCCCCGCCTATGGGCGGGGTATTAACAATGAATAAAACGGCCAAGCAGTGGTAAGCTATAGGGCTGTCTTGCAAACCTTGCTATGGTTTTTAAGGCGCTTTTCACTGTTTTGTCTTTTGTAGGTGTACGTATGTCTCAGGTTGATAGCGCTGTGACAAATAAACCAGCCCGCTTGGATTACATAGCTTCCAGCAAGCTGCCCACTCCATGGGCTGAATTTACTATTCATGCATTTGTCGAGCCTGCTACTGGCAAGGAGCACGTTGCGCTTAGCCTGGGCGAATTTAGTGACGGTGCGCCGGTTTTGATGCGCATTCATTCAGAGTGCCTCACTGGCGACGCTTTATTTAGTCAACGCTGTGATTGTGGTGCGCAGTTGCAGGCTGCCTTGCAAAAAATTGCCCAACAAGGGCGTGGCCTGCTTATTTACTTGCGTCAGGAAGGGCGTGGCATTGGTTTGGCCAACAAAATTCGCGCTTATAAGTTGCAGGACGAGGGCGCCGATACGGTAGAAGCCAATCAACGTTTGGGTTTTCCTGCCGACATGCGTAGCTACAATTTATGTTTGCCCATTTTGCAACATTTTGGTATAAATAGTGTTCGTTTAATGTCAAACAACCCGCGTAAAGATAGGGTGCTGACAGAGCTGGGTATAGAAGTATCAGAACTAATTCCGCTTCAAGTAAACCGCAACCCGTATAACGAGCAGTATTTACGCACAAAGGCTCTTAAATTAGGCCACAGGTTTAAAGAGTATTTTGGCGAGGCTCCATAAAAATGTAAAGCAAGCCATGTCAACATCAGCCCCAACGCATAAAAATATGCCTAAACCAGGCGCTTTGGCCCAGAATGGCTTTGGGGATGGTTGTGACAACTTTGCTGCCTTGGTATATCGCTGCACCTCTGAAGGCATACTGGTGGTCGACCCAAAAGGCTACATACTGGACGTTAATCCGGCTTTTGTCAGACACCGTGGCAAAGCCCCGCACGAGGTGGTTGGTCAACACCTGAAGTGTCTCAATTCCAAATGCCACGACTACGCCTTTTATAAAGCGATGTGGGACGAGGTGCAAAGTAATGGCAGCTGGCAAGGCGAGCATTGGGCCCAGCGTGCCAATGGCGAGCTCTACCCCGAGTGGTTAAGCATTAATACGGCTTATGGTGCTAGCGACGAAGTCTGTGGGCGCGTGCTGATTTTTTCCAATATCGCTGAAATCAAACGCGCCCACGCGATTATCTGGAAGCAGGCCAATTTTGACAGCTTGACCGGATTGCCCAACCGGCAGATGTTTGTTGACAGGCTGGAGCAGGCAATTATCCGGGCAAAACGTGGCCAAATGCGGCTGGGCTTGTTGTTTTTGAATCTGGATCGCTTCAAGGAAGTCAACGATATTCTTGGTCATGCAACCGGTGACGAGCTCATCCGTGAGGCCGCCAGGCGTATAGTGGCTTGCGTACGCCAAAGCGATACGGTTGCGCGTTTGGGTGGCGATGAGTTTACCGTGTTGCTGGAAAATATCCAGGAAACCAAAAATGTCCAACGTCTGACGCGCGAAATATTACACAAATTTGCCGTGCCGTTCAGGTTTGGCAACGAGACGGTTTACCTGTCTACCAGTATCGGCATCAGCTTTTTCCCCGATGACGCACAAACTGCCGAGATGCTTTTAAATAACGCCGACCAGGCCGTGTCGGCAGCCAAAAGCCTGGGCCGCAATCGTTGCAGCTACTTTACCCGTTCGATGCAGGAGCAGGCACAAAAGCGCATGCGTTTAGCCAACGAGTTGCATGCGGCTTTGGCACAACAGCAGCTAAGCCTGCATTACCAGCCCATAATAGATATTAAAAGTGGGGGTATAGCCAAGGTAGAAACCTTGTTGCGTTGGCAACATCCGCTTATCGGTATGGTGCCGCCCGACGAATTCATTCCGCTGGCAGAAGAAACCGGCATCATCCGTGAAATTGGAAACTGGGTGTTTGAGCAGGCCACCAGGCAATTGCAGCAATGGCAACGGTCACTCGCGCCGGATTTGAAAATTTGTCTGAATATATCGCCGGTTCAGTTGCGTAAAGATGGCATAGACCTGGGTTACTGGAAAAGCCATTTGGACTCTCTAGGCCTGTGGCCCAAAGACGTTATTCTGGAAATTACCGAAGGCGTTTTTATTGATACCAAGGATGATGGTTTGCATCACTTGCTCAATGACTTCAAGGCGTTGGGCTTTGAAATATCGTTGGACGATTTTGGTACCGGTTATGCCTCACTCGCTTATTTGCGCAAGCTCAAAACCGATATTCTTAAAATAGACCGGCTGTTTGTAGAAAACATAGTAGACGACAGTCAGGACTACGCCCTTTGTCAGGCGGTTATATCGCTGGCGCAAACCCTTGGTATCAAAGTTGTGGCTGAGGGTGTAGAGGCACAGCCCCAGCTGGATTTGCTCAGCGCTGCCGGCTGTGACTATGCCCAGGGTTTTTTGATATCCAGACCCTTGCCAGCCGAGGCGTTTGCCGCTTTGCTGGCCCAAGCCCGCCAGTAGCTTATTTCCAATAGTTGTTGGCCGCTGCTATGGTCTGGAAGTTAATTGCTACTACCTGGGAGGAAGCGATCAAGGCATTGGCATCCTCGCCATAGATTGGTCGTAGCTTGTCGCGTACTTCGGCCGATGGCTGGGTATACTTTACCCCCATGCGCGCTAATTTGATCGCAAGCTCAAAGCCTTCTTGCGGGGTGCTGGTACTTAGTGACGTCAGCCAGGTTTCCATAAAACTTCTCCTAATAAGTTAGTTAGATAGCGAAAGGATCGCACGAAAAGCATCAGTTTGCATGAATTACCACGTTACCAACAAGTGTATTAAATTTAATTAATGAAAGTTTTACATACCTCTGACTGGCATTTAGGACGCACTCTTTATGGCAAAAAACGTCATGCCGAGCACGAGGCTTTTTTGACCTGGTTAATCCAAACCATGCAGGAACACGACGTTGACGTATTGCTGCTGGCGGGAGATGTTTTTGATACCACAACTCCAGGCAACCAGGCGCAAGAGCTGTATTATGGCTTTCTGGCTCAGGTGGCGCAGACGGCTTGTCGCCATGTGGTGATTATTGCCGGCAACCATGACTCGGCGGCGTTCTTAAGCGCCCCCCAAAGCCTGTTAAAGGCTTTAAACATACACGTGGTGGCCAGCGTGACGGCCAGGCTGGAGGATCAACTACTGATTTTAAGCGGCCCCGATGGTAGCCCTGAACTGATAGTGTGTGCGGTACCGTATCTGCGTGATCGGGATTTGCGCAGTTCGCAGCCAGGCGAGACGGTGCAGGATAAAGAACAAAAACTATTGGCGGCTATCCGGGCGCATTACGCCGCCATGGCCGGGCTGGCCACGCACCAACGGCAGGCCCTGGGGCTTGATATCCCAATAATAGCCATGGGACATTTGTTTACCGCTGGTGGGCATACCGTGGATGGTGATGGCGTGCGTGATTTATACGTCGGTTCTCTGGCGCACGTAGCCGGCAATATATTTGATGCGGCTTTTGATTATGTCGCCCTCGGTCACTTGCACGTACCCCAGCAAGTTGCCGGACAGGCGCGCATACGCTATAGCGGGTCGGTAATACCCATGGGCTTTGGTGAGGCAGGTCAGCAAAAAAGCGTGTGCCTGTTGCATTTTACTGGCCGCGAGCTGCACAGCGAGTTGCTGCCAATACCGCAGTGGCAAAAACTACTGCGCATTCAGGGTGACTGGCAAGCAATTAGCACCAGCTTGCAGCAATTACGCCGTGCCAATGTATCCGTCTGGATTGAGCTTATATATACCGGGGCTGATTTAATTGGTGATCTACGCGCACGCGTCGATGCGCTTGTGCGTGAGAGCCGGCTTGAAGTCTTGCGTATTCAGGATCGCCCTCTGTTACAGCGTACCTTAAGCCGTTTGACGGCGCACGAGCAGCTTGGCCATCTCAGCCCTCTGGAAGTTTTTCAACGCTGCCTGCTTGCCAATGAAATACCGGCCGCCCAGAGGTCTGCACTGCTGTTAAGCTATCAGGAAATTTTGCAAGCTATAGAGCAGGCAGACCAGCCATAGGGTCGAGAGAACCAATGCGTATATTGCAGCTACGATTTAAAAACCTGAATTCATTGCTAGGCGAGTGGCTCATCGATTTTGCCGATCCAAGGTTTTGCGCCGATGGTATTTTTGCTATTACGGGCCCAACCGGCGCTGGCAAAACTACCATTCTGGACGCGATTTGTCTGGCTTTGTATGGCCGCACCCCGCGCCTTGAGCGTATAGGTAAAAGTGGTAATGAAATTATGTCACGCCAAAGTGGCGAATGCTTTGCCGAATTGGAATTTGTTTGCGGTGGACGCCATCTGCGCTGCTTTTGGGGCCAGCATAAGGCGCGCAAAAGCCCGCTGGGAGAGTTGCAGCCGCCCAGGCACGAAATAGCCGATGGTGCTACAGGAGAAATTTTTGCCAGTTCGTTAAAGGCTGTGGCCGAGCAGGTTGAAGCAGCTACTGGCATGAATTTCGAGCGTTTTGTGCGCTCAGTAATGTTGGCCCAGGGGGATTTTGCCGTATTTTTACAGGCCCCGGCCAATGAACGCGCGCCAATCCTTGAACAAATAACCGGTACCGAAATATATAGCCGTATATCCATGCAGGTACACGAGCGCTGGCGCAGCGCAAGCGAATCCCTGGCAGCCTTGCAAAGCCAGGCCAGTAGCTTGCAAATTTTGGACTCCGAACAGGAGCAGCAGCTTAAAGCCGGCATGCTAAGTGCCCAGCAGCAAATCGGCGAGCTTAATCTGGAGCTGGAACACAGCGCCCGGCAGTTGGCCTGGTTAACCGAGGCCCAGACCCTGGCGCGACAACAGGCAGCGCTGCCGCAACTGCAAAGCAGCCTGGACGCCAGTGCCGCCCAACAAAAGCAAGCCGCTCAACGGCTGGAGACCGCTACCAGTAGCCTGCAAGAAGCCTTGCCGGTGCTACAGGAAGTCCGTGGTCTGGACGGGCAAATCAAGGCTATAGTGGATAGCCACACCCAGCTATTAGCAGAAATCAATACGCAGCTTGAGCAACAAAATACACTCGAGCGGCAATACCGGCAGCAGATCAAGACCTGTGTGCAGGCGTTAAACGCTAGCCAGACAAAACTTAACCAGGCGCATACCAACAAAAGCGTGCTGGATGCCCAATTGCAAGGTTTGCAGCAGCGTCTGGCGCAAACCCTCAATGGCGGCTTATTGCGTGAATATCGCGAGCGACACAGGCATTTATTGCGTGAAATGGCATATTTGCAAAAAATTGCCCAGCTCGAAGACGAACGACAAAAATTAATCGCTGGTAATCCATGCCCCTTGTGTGGTGCTACCGAGCACCCATTTGCCAGTGGCGCGGTGCCCAGGCCCGACGCCACCGAATTGCGAATACAGCAATTGGGTGATTTGATCCAGCAAGCCGAACAGCTAGAGCATCAGTGTAGCGAGCTGACACAGGCACAAACCGGGCTGGAGCGACAAGTGACTACCTTGACCAGCCAGCAGCAGCTATTTAGTAGCCGTCAGGCCGATGCCCAAGTGCAGCTGGATAAAGTGCTCCAGGGGCGGGCCGTTTTGCAAGAGCGTATAAAGCAGCAAAAACAGCGCACCGATGCGAGTTTGGCGCAGTTGCGAGCACAGCGCCAGCAATTATTTGGCCAGCGCGACCCGGAACAGGAGCAACAGCGCTTAAGCCAGGAGTCCAGCGCAGCCGATAATGCCTACAGGCGTGCTACGCAAGCACAGCAAGAGCGCTTGCTGGCTGTGAATACCGCTACCGCGCAGTTGCAAAGCACGCAAGAGCGTCTTGCCAGCTTACCCCAGGCGGCCACTACCAACCAGCAGGAATTATTGCAACTGCGTGCCACCCAGCAGCAGCGCTTGCAAGAGTTAAATTCCGCGCACGCACGGGCCGCCTATCAACTCGAACAAAACAGCAAAATAGCGCAACAGCTGGAGCTTAAGCTGCAGCAGGTAGCACAGCAACAGGATGAGTGTGAACGCTGGCGTGCCCTGCATCTACTGATAGGTTCAGCCGATGGCAAGAAGTACCGCAACTTTGCTCAGGGTTTGAGCTTTGAGTTGATGGTGAATTATGCCAATTTGCAATTGCAGAAAATGTCTGATCGTTACCTGCTGGTATGCGATAGCGCACAACCTTTGGAGCTTAAGGTGCTGGATAATTATCAGGCGGGGGAAGTGCGTAGCACCAAAAACCTCTCTGGCGGTGAAAGCTTTATCGTCAGCCTCGCTCTGGCCTTGGGGCTGTCCTCGATGGCCAGCGATAAATTTCGGGTCGATTCGCTGTTTCTGGATGAGGGCTTTGGCTCCCTGGACGAAGAGGCCCTCGACGTGGCTTTGGATACGCTGGCCAATTTGCAGCAAGAGGGCAAGCTAATAGGCATTATTTCGCACGTGCCAGCCCTGCAGGAGCGTATCGCTACCCAGATTCAGGTAGTGCCAATGGCCGGTGGCAAAAGCAGGATATTGGGTTACAATTGCAAGCTGCTTAAAAACCAGGAGCCATTACAGGCTGCTGGAGAATGTGCTCCCGTGGCGGAATAGGTAGACGCAAGGGACTTAAAATCCCTCGGCCATTGCGGCCGTGCCAGTTCGATTCTGGCCGGGAGCACCATAAGCAAGTGTTAAAATAAAACTGTATAAATAGCTGGTGCCCGTTGATTAGAGAATAGCTTGGCTGAGAAGGCATTGCGCCACTACTCATCAGGAGGGAAAAATGTTTTACAGAGTAGGGTTACCATTCTGGAAGACTTTTGCGCGTAAATTCGGTAAGGCTAGGTTCCGGGTTGAGGTCATATACGACAAGGAAGCAAAGGTATTTATTGCTAGTAGCCCGGACCTTAAGGGGTTTATAGTCGAGTCTGAAACAGCTGAAGGTCTGCTAAGAGAAGCCAATTATGTTGCAGCAATGTTGTTAGAAGAATATCTTAAAGACAGCAGCACACAGGCGGATCCGGTTTATCGCCATTTAGGGACTGCCATTGCTAACGCATGAATGGTTACTATGATCAGGTTGATAGTTTGCTGAAGCAAAATGGCTTTTCTTGTATACGCCAAAAAGGGTCGCATCAGATTTGGTGCTATGGCAAAAAAAGGATCACAGTTTCAATGAATTGCAGTTCGCGCCATACTGCCAATGCGATCATGAAGCAAGCAGGCATCAAGCACAAATTTTAAGCTTGTTAGTTTCGCCTGGTTTAAGTTTGCGCGCCTAGCGCCACAAAGCCGCCCCTGAGGGCGGCTTTTTTGTAAAGCCCTTATCTATTCATCATTTGTTAATACCTATTAATAAAAATTGGTATAGTTGTTCCAATATTGGTGCTTTATACTGGAATAATTACACTGTATGCTATTGTATTAAAGCAGCAGTCAGGCCTCGGTTACGCCAATTTATAAATCGCAGTAGGTTTCAATCAAGGGGTAGGCATGCAGGCCGTGTTTATAGATGATGAGCGTGTTGGACAACAATTAACGCTGGCCCGTGCGGTAGCTTGTACGCAGAGCTCTTTCGAAGCTTTGGCTCATGGTCAGGCGTACAACTTCACGCGTAAGCGCGACCGCGTAGACGTCAGCGAGCTTAATGTTATGTGGGCTTTTGCCCCGCAGTTGGGCTTGTGCGGCATTAAAAGCTATCTTACTGTTGGCGCCGGTATCGCCAAAGGTGGGGAGCTGTCCCTATTGCTATACGCTATGGATAGCGGTAAGCTGGTAGCCCATGTACAGGCCAATCGTCTGGGTCAGTTAAGAACCGCTGCCGCAACCATTGTGGCCACGCAGGCGCTAGCCAGACCACAACCGCAGCACCTTAGCGTTTTTGGTACCGGGTTCCAGGCGTTGTTCCAGACCCAGGCGCTATTGGACACATTTGCAAGCCTGCAAAAAGTCAGCGTGGTGGGGCGTAATAATGAAAATTCCTTAAAGCTTAAACAAAGCCTGAACACCCGCTATCCGGACAAGACCATAATAATCTCTACGGCTCAAGAGGCGGCATCGGTTGCGGATGTGATAGTTACAGCTACCGCGTCGCCAAAACCATTATTTGATGGCGCATGGCTAAGGCCTGGTGTGCACATAAATGCAATAGGCTCAAATAATGCAAGTCGAGCCGAGCTCGGGCGGGATGTGCTCGAACGAGCTAGCAGGATAATAGTTGATGATCTTGCCACGGCTAAGCAGGAATGTGGCGATTTGTTGATAAACGCATGGGACTTTGATGGCGTTAGTAGCTTGGGAGAGGTCTTGACCGGGCAGGCGTGTGGGCGCAAGGACGAACAGGATATTAGTTTATTTGAATCACAGGGCTTGGCCATTCAAGACGTTTATTGTGCCGCCAAGCTGATAGCTAAGCAGAATTCTTAATAATTTCAACGCTGGTACAACCATAGAACCAATCTACCTTTGAGGAGACATACCATGAAATTGCACAACCCCAAGACGCGTCGCGGCGTATTAAAACTGTCAGCGCAGCTCGCCGCCGTTGGTCTTAGCTCCAGTCTGTTGGTCGCCGGGGCCTTCACGCCAGCCTGGGCGGCTGAAAACCCTGAAACCATTACTATAGGTGCGATCCTGCCCCTAACCGGTTCGACGGCACAAAACGGCCAAAACTCCTTAAGAGGTATAGAGCTGGCTGTAGAGGAAATCAACAACTCCGGTGGCATCAAATCTATGGGTGGTGCCAAGCTTAAATTGAATACGGCGGACTCTACCAGTAACCCGGTAAAAGCTGCCTCCGCTGCCAGTAATTTTCTCTCCAAAAAAGATGATAAACCTCTGGCGCTGGTAGGGGCCTATGCCAGTGGTCTGACCGAAACCGTAGCCCGCGTCACTGAACGTGCCCAGATACCATTGTTATCCACTTCATTTGCCGACACTCTTACACAACAAGGCTACAAGCACTTCTTCCAGCTGCCCGCGGCGGCATCGAAAATGGGTCGCGCCCAGCTTAAGTATGGGGTTGAGGTCGCCGAAAACTTTGATACCCCGCTGAAAGACGTAGCCATTGTGTTTGCCAATAATGCTTACGGTGCCTCGCAGGCCGAAGCCTTTAAAAAGCAGGCCGAAGAAACCGGTTTGAATGTGGTTCTGTATGAAGGCTATTCACCGGAAATTACCGACGCCACCCCGGTTGTCGCAAAAATCAAGGCCTCCGGCGCTGACAGTATTTTTTCAATTGCTTATGTAAGTGATGGCGCCTTGCTGATGCGGGCGCTTACCGCTGCTGGCAATACCTTGCCGGTAATCGGTGGCACGGGTGGTTACGTGACGCCTGACTTCATCAAGGCCTTGGGCGATAACGTCGAGGGCGTATTCAGTATCACCACCTCCAACCCTGATGAGTACGGCGATATCGGTAAGGCCTACGCACAAAAATACGGTGAGTTCATGCCGCAGGAGGCGCATGATAACGCAGCTGCGGTTTATGTCATTGCCGAGGCGCTGGAAAATAATCCTACCCTGGACCCCATCGAACTCAGCAAAAACCTGCATAGCGGTAAATTCACCAATGGCGCTGCGGCTTCCATGCCGGGCGGGGTGGTTGAGTTTGACGCGGCGGGCGTGAACATCAATGCCGAGCCATTGATGGTGCAGTGGCAAGACCGGGAGTTGGTGGGTGTATGGCCGGCAGACCTGGTTAAGGGTAAGCCTCGCTGGACGCACAAATAATAACCAGAGGTTTTTTCTGATTAACCCCTGGCCTGTTGGCCGGGGGTGCGCCTGCGCAGAGTTTTGTTGGCTTTAGTTTTGGAAAATCTAAATGATATATAACGTCATACAGTCGATAGTTAATGGGCTATTGATTGGTAGTGTTTATGGGCTGATATCGGTTGGCTTGACCCTGATATTTGGCGTCATGAACATTGTTAACTTTGCCCAGGCCGAATTTCTCATGATCGGCATGATGCTGGTGTTTTTCTTGAATACGTTCACGGGTATTGATCCCCTGGTGCTAGCGCCTATCATAGGTATTCTGGTGTTTTTTCTGGGTATGTTCTGTGAACGGGTGCTGATCGAGCCCATCATCAAGGCGCCGCAATCGGCGCAAATCATCACCACTGTTGGCCTAAGCCTGGTTCTGGCTAACGGTGTGGCGCTATTTACCGGTAATAATTTTCTTAGTGTAAACACCAGTTACCAAAGCACTACATTCAATGTGCTGGGCATATCATTTTCGGCCAGTTTTGTTTATGCCGCTTGTTATGCCGCAGTTATGGCGCTGTTGTTGCATTTGTTTCTTACCAAAACGCGTTATGGCAAGGCCATGCGTGCTACTTCCCAAAACCGTTACGCCGTGCAATTGCTGGGTATCAATCCCCGGCTTATGTACATGATCGCTTTTGGCCTGGGAGTGGCGCTTACGGCGGTTGCCGGGGCAGTCATCCTGCCATATACCATGGCTTACCCTTACATAGGGCAGCGTTACATTCTTATTATGTTTACCGTGGTAGTTCTGGGGGGATTGGGTTCGGTGCGCGGGGCTTTGATCGCCGGTCTGGTGGTAGGGGTCGTGCAATCGGTATCCACCCTGGTGTTACCCATAGAGATGCAAAACCTCCCAGTTTTCATAATTTTCATTGTTGCTCTGGTTTTACTACCTGGTGGTGTGCTCAAAAGAATGCAGAAACACTTCCGCCAGAAGAGCTTGTAACGTAACGGTCAGGTTGATGAATAATATTACTGTTAAACGACATTCAGGCGCGGCCATTCTTGGCTATGTCATATTTTTAATCGCCCTGTTTAGCGCGCCGTTATATCTGGATAACGACTATAGCGTGCGCATCGCCGTGCTTATCTGCTTACTTGGTGGGGCGTCGGTGGGTTGGAACCTGCTGGGCGGCTTTGCCAATCAGATATCCCTGGGGCACGTGGCGTTTTTTGGCATAGGGGTATATACGGTGGTGATCTTCCAGGCCACCCTGGGTTGGAGCCCGTGGCTGGCGTTTCCCGTAGCTATCGTGCTCTCACTCATAGTTGCGGGCATTATAGGCTGGCCCAGCTTTCAGCTTTCAGGCCATTACTTTGCCTTGGCGACGCTGGCCTTATTGCCTATTTCAGGCCTGATTGCGATTGGTTGGGAGAGCGTAACCGGTGGTTCACGCGGCTTGTCTGTACCAATTCTGCCCTCTGGCCTGGATACCCTGCAGTTTGATAGTTCCGAGCCGTTTTTTTATATCGCCGCGGTATTTCTGGTGCTGGCCCTGATTCTGGCACGGGCGGTTAAAAACTCTGCGCTGGGTATGCGCCTGGCGGCGATACGGTCTAATCCGCAAGCGGCCACCCTGGCTGGCGTTAATCAGTTCCGGGCCAAGATGACGGCGCTGTTTTTAAGCGCCATAGTGGTTGCCGCCGCGGGCGTGTTATACGGCGCTTTCTTGCAATACACCGATCCCGAAACGGCCTTTGCCTGGGATACTACTTTGAGCTTTTTGCTGTTTTCTATCGTCGGTGGCCTGGAATTCTGGTGGGGTCCGGTGCTGGGTGCTCTGATACTTATACCCATTAATGAATACGCAACCTTGCAACTAACCGGTAATCTGGCTGCCTTGGGCCAATTGGCCTATGGCGTGATTCTGATCGTTTTAATTATTTATCGGCCACGTGGTATCGGTGGGGTGCTGGATAACTTGATTAAAAAATTTGGCACCAGGGGCGGCAAATGAGTGAAATTATTCTGGTAAGTAAAAACCTGGAACAGCGCTTTGACGGGCTGCACGCTTTAAAAGCAGTGAGTTTCGAGGTCATAAAAGGCGAAATTCTGGGCATAATAGGCCCTAATGGCGCGGGTAAGTCAACGCTTTTTAACGCCATTGTTGGCCTGGTGCCGCCAATTTCCGGCTCGGTTCTGTTTAAAGGACAGGAGTTGATTGGCCTGCCAACCCATACCATCGCTGCCCTGGGAGTGGCCAAGACCTCACAAAGCGTGCAGATATTTAGCGAAATGACGGCCCTGGATAATGTCGCCGTTGCCGCGCTCACACAAACCGAATCGGTTAGTAAAGCGCGCGAGCTGGCCTTGGGTGAACTCGAATTTTGGGGGCTGGAGCAACACGCCGCTGATCTGGCCCAGGATTTGACCCTGGCGCAGCGATCGCTGTTGGAGTTGGCGCGTACCATGATGCTGCATCCGGATATTTTAATGGTCGATGAGGTTATGGCTGGCCTGAATGAAGTTGAAACCGACGATATCCTGGAGCGCTTAGTGCGCGCCAACCAAGAGCGTGGCGCCACTTTGATGGTAATAGAACATAATATGCGGGCCTTAATGAAAATTTCGTCGCGGATTCTAGCGCTGGATTATGGCGCCATACTTGCTGTTGATGAGCCAGTGGCCATAAGCAATCACCCCCGTGTAATCGAAGCGTACTTGGGAGCCGATTAAATGAGTTTGATAATCAAGGATCTTGTCGCAGGTTACGGCAAAATAGAAATTCTGCACTCGGTTTCGCTAGAAGTGGCCAAGGGCGATTATGTTGCCGTGGTGGGTGCCAATGGCGCTGGCAAATCAACCCTGTTAAAGGCCATCTCGGGTACCGTTAAAACGTTTAGCGGTTCCATCGTGTATGAGGGCACCGAGCTTACCAAGATCGCCGCGCATCATGTGCCGGGTTACGGCATAGCCCACGTGCCCGAAGGACGCCAGATTTTTCCTGAGCTGACGGTGCTTGATAACCTTAATATGGGTGCCTGGTTGGTCAGTGACGAGCAGCGGCGTATGCGTCAGCTGGAGCGTATTTATGATTTGTTTCCCAGGCTGCAAGAACGTTCTACGCAGTTGGCAGGTACCTTATCGGGTGGTGAGCAACAAATGGTTGCGGTAGGCCGTGCCTTAATGCTTGAACCTGCGCTAATCATGCTCGATGAGCCCTCGCAGGGGCTGGCGCCCAAGCTGGTAAACGAGATGTACGACCAGATCGCCAGGGTGCACGAACTAGGTACCAGCGTATTGCTGGTTGAACAAAATACCACGGCTGCCCTGAAGTACTCCAACCGGGCTTACGTAATTGAGCAGGGCCGCATAGTGCTCAGTGGGCTGTCCAAGGAGTTACAGGGCCGTGAGGAAATCAGACGCGCCTATTTAGGTATATAACGCTAATGTGAGGAAAGCAGGATGAGTGCGCAAACAAGCATGCTGGAACAGGCCATAGAACAAGCCGCTAATGTCAGGCTGGAGCTGGTGCCAGAGGCTATGCTAACCAGAGCCAAACACGTGATAGCCGATGCCATCGCGGTAAGTTTTGCCGGGCTGCGCCAGCCAGAGATGCAGGGCCTGCTGGCGATAGAACAACAAACCGGGGCCGTGACTGGTGCGCCTGGCCAATACTCGGCGCAGCTCTTGGGCCGTAAGGATTTATGGGCTTTACCGGAGCGCGCCGCGTATCTGAATGCCAGCGCGGGTACATTTATCGAGCTCGATGAGGGTATGCGCCCCACTGGTCACCCTGGCATGCACGTGGTAATCGCGGCGCTGGCCCAGGCCCAGGCCAATGGCAATAGTGGCTCAGAGCTGTTGCAGGCGGTAATCGCGGGCTATGAAGTGACAGCCAGGCTTTTTACCGCTTTTCGGCTGATTTATCCCATGCATCCGCACGGTCATTTTGGCGCCGTAGGAGCGGCCCTGGCGGTGGCCTTACTGAATCGGCAAGACCCTTTACAGCCCAGCAAAATAGCCGCCACCAGCCCGATATTATCGGTTTGGGATGCCTGTTATGAGGGGGCGACCGCCAGAAATACCTGGATTGGTAGCGCCGCGGCCTTGGGTGTGCGTAGCGCCGAGCTTGCCCGTGCCGGTTTTACCGGCTCACCCAGTGCTTTGGAAATTGCCTTTAGCAAGTTTGTCGCCAATCTGGTGGATGAGGACGCCATGCGCCGGCCGCTTGACCATGCCCAGCTGGGCATAGCGCGTAATTATTTCAAAAGGCATAGTACCTGCGCCCTGAGCCACGCGGCTATAGACGCTATTTTGCAAATGCCTGAATTAGACCCGCAGGCCATTGAACGGGTGACGGTAGAAACCGTAAGCAACAATATGAAGCTGGCGCGCCAATCCCAGGCCAATGCCTTGTCGGCGCGGTTTTCCTTGCCATACATCGTCGCTGCGGCTTTACTGGGTAAAGAGATAAGCGCCGATGCCTTTGGCTTTGAGCCTGAGGTACAGGCATTGGCGAGTCGTGTGGACGTGAGCGTGGCCACTGATCTGGAGGCCATGTGGCCGGATGCGGCGCCAGCGCGGGTAACCGTATATACCACTGGTGCCGAGCAGTACACTATGCAGGTCAATAACCCCCATGGTCACTATACGGACCCTTTAACGGTACAAGAGCTAAGGGCCAAATTTGACAGCCTGATTGCTGATCAGGCGGTTGCAAATAGTTGGTGGCAGCGCCTGGACGATCTGACAGGAGTTGCAAACTGCCGCAATCTGTTTGCTTGAACAGGCAATATCAAAGGTGTAAGGCAATGGCAAAAGCAAGTGATTTTGATTTAACCGTGCGCAATGGCACGGTGGTGACCCCAGACGCTGTAAGTCGACGCGATCTGGGTATTAAAGATGGTCGTATAGTGGCTATCGAGCCTGAGCTTGCGCCTGGTCCCAGGGACATAGATGCCCATGGACGCATGGTTTTGCCTGGTGGTATTGATAGCCATTGTCATATCGAGCAGCGCTCGGCCCTGGGTATGATGTGTGCCGATGATTTTTATTCGGCCACCGTAGCCGCTGCTTTTGGTGGCAATACCACCGTGCTGTCTTTTGCCGCCCAGCACCGGGGGCTGGCGGTACCCGAGGTGCTGGCCGATTATCACGCCCTGGCGCAGCCTAAAGCGGTAATTGATTATGGCTTTCATTTAATCGTCGCCAACCCGGATGAGCAAACGCTAAAAGTGGATTTGCCGCAGGCCATCAGAGACGGTATTACGTCGCTGAAAATTTACATGACCTACGAGCTGCTCAAGATTGCCGACTATGATTTTCTGGAAATCATGGATATTGCCCAGCAAGAGGCGGCGCTGGTAATGGTGCATGCTGAAAATAACGATATGATTCGCTGGATTACCAAACGCCTGCTGGAACGCGGCCATACCAAGCCGAAGTTTCATGGTGTAGCGCACGACCCCCTGGCAGAAGTCGAAGCTGCCTGGCGGGCGATCAGCTTCTCCAGGCTAACCCAGACGCCTATTATGATCGTGCACGTATCGGCGCAGGAAACTATAAATATCATACGTAGCGCGCGCAAGATGGGGGCTCAGGTTATGGCTGAAAGCTGTCCCCATTATTTATTGCTCAGCGCCGAGGACATGGACCGCAAGGGTTTTGACGGCGCCATGTTCTGCTGTTCGCCGCCGCTGCGCGATGCCAGCTCGCAGGAGGCCATTTGGGCTGCCCTGGCCGACGGTACGGTGACGACTTTTTCTTCCGATCACGCCCCGTACCGCTTTGATGCAACGGGCAAGTTGCCCAAAGGCGATAAAACCACTTTCAAGGAAATGGCCAACGGCATACCTGGCGTAGAAACCCGTATGCCATTACTGTTTAGCGAGGGCTATTTAAAAGGACGCCTGGATATTCAGCAATTTGTGGCGCTTACAGCTACCAATCATGCGCGTTTGTACGGGCTGGCCCCGCACAAGGGGGCTATCGCAATCGGCGCCGATGCGGATCTGGGTATCTGGAATCCAGAGCGCGAGCTAACCCTGACGAGTTCGATGCTGCACGATAATGCGGGCTATACGCCCTACGAGGGCAAACGTATACGCGGCTGGCCAGAGGTGGTGATTAATCGCGGTCGCATTGTTGTACAGGATAATCAATTAATGGTCGCAGCCGGTTCCGGCCAGTACCTGCGCCGTGGTGTGCCCGATCTAAGCAAATACATAGACACCAGCGCCCTGGGCTCGGGCAAGCGTTTATTGGGTTCTTTGATTGGTTTAAAAAATTAGGCTTTCCGTTCTCGTGGCGCATTCCGTCATAAGGCATTAACAAAACACTTTTGAGGTTAACCGTAATGAATGCTGCATCCGCCCCGGCCCAATCCGCCCACCAAAGGTATCAAAGCTCGGCTATCAAAGACCGCCCGGTATACGATTGGCCCAATAAAAAGCGCCTGGCGGTGCATTTTTGTTTGAACGTAGAATATTTTCATTACGGTACCGGGCTTGGCAATGATTACGCCGTTGCCCAACCTCAGCCCAACGTGCGCAGCTACGCCTGGAAGGATTATGGCAATCGGGTAGGGGCTTACAGGCTGCTGGAGCTGGCCGAGCAGTTTGATTTTAATTACGCCTTATTGGTCAACTCGGATTTATATAAGTTTTATCCAGAATTAATCGCTAATTTTTCTGCGCGCGGCGATGAGATCGTCGGCCACGGCCGCACCAACTCCGAGCGTCAGATAGATATGGATTACGCTCAGGAGGCGGCTTGCATCAAGGAAGTAGTCGACACCATCCGCCAGCACGAGGGTAAGCCCCCTACCGGCTGGCTGGCGCCGTACATATGCCAGAACGAGCATACCCTGGAGCTCTTAAAGCAAAACGGCTTTGAATATATGATGGACTGGCCATTGGACGATCAGCCCGTGTGGTTTGATACCGCCAATGGCAAAATACTATCGATCCCTTATTCGCACGATTTAAACGATTCCATCGAGTGTGTTTCACGCCGTACGCCTGCGGACGTATATTGCCGTAACCTGATCGATCAGTTCGATGAAATGCTGGAAGAGTCCAGTAGGCGGCCCCTGGTGATGAGCTTTGTGTTACACAGTTTTATACTTGGTCAACCGTACCGCTTGCGCCAGTTTCGGCGGGTAATCGAGCACGTCATGGCGCACCGTGACGATATTTGGCTGAGCACGCCGGGGGCTATCGCCAGACATATTATGTCTTTGCCCAAAGGGGTTGTGCCAGGCGCCTGATCACTTTAGTGTGCCTGCCCGATACGCTATGAACATCAATCAACTAAGGTACTTTGTAGCGGTGGTTGAGTGCGGCGGTTTTGGCAAGGCCGCCAGGCATTTGGGTCTGGTTACTTCGGCGCTCAGCCAACAGGTTAGCAGGCTCGAATCAGAGCTGGCCACGCGACTGCTGCAGCGCACTAACGTAGGCGTAACCCCTACGGATGCAGGGCTGGCTTTTTTCCGCCAGGCGCAGTTAGGTTTACGGCATATCGATGACGCCGCCCGCGCGGCAAAACAGGCGCGCCTATCGGGTAATGTCAGCGTTGGCATGGCTCCGACTACGGCTGCGATCATGGGTGTGCCACTGGTCAAGTGCATCCACAAACTCTATCCCAACGTACAGTTTCATCTGGTTGAGGCCTTATCTGGCCACTTAAAGGCCATGCTTAACACGCGCCAGCTTGATCTGGCCATCCTGTTCAATGAGGACAGCCGTGATAATCGCACCATTACCCCGCTGCTGGACGAGCACCTATACCTGATTGCGGCCCAGGGTTTTGCTCACTTCCCAGCAGGCTCGCAAGTCAGTCTGGCCCAGCTTGCCGCCATACCCCTAGCCATGCCTACCCCAATGCATGGCTTGCGCAACGTACTGACCAATATGGCGGATAAGCATTCCCTGGGGCTGAACATTGCCATAGAGATAGATTCGCTGGCGATGCTGATGGACGTGGTCAGTGACGGGTTATTTGCAACGATTCAGCCTGGCATAGCCATCCACAGGGTCAGGCATAAAAAGTTGCAAATGATAAAGATCGCCGATCATGAAATGGTGCGTCGCAATCTGCTGGTTAGCTTATCCGATAGCGAATTGTCGCCAGCCGGCCTGGCCGCTCGCGTCGTGATACAAAAGGTAGCTAGCGAGCTGGTGGGCCAGGGTGATTGGATAGGCGTGCAAAAAAACTATCTGGGTGCCGCTAGCTATTCGGGGTAGCGTACGCCGACCTGATCGACAATACGGTGATAGTGTTCCGGGCGGCGGTTGGCTTCAAAATCGAACATCTTGCTGCGCCCCTGCAGACAGGCATCCAGGTCTATGTCAGCGACTATGACCTCGTCACCATGGGTTTGGCTTTGCGCCACTATACGGCCATTGGGGTCTACTATGCAGGTGCCGGCGATTAAGCCATAGCCGTCTTCGGCGCCAGCCTTGGCCGCACTGATCGCCCAGGTAGAGTTCATATAGGCGTTGGCCTGGGTGGCCAGTAGCGAGTGAAAAGTGCGCAGCTCTTCGTTTTCGGAAGTGCCGCCGTTGGGATCGTAAGCCGCCGAGTTATAGCCTATGAGCATCAGTTCTGTACCTTGTAAAGCGTAACAGCGCCAACCCTCGGGCCAGCGCCGGTCGTTACAGATTAGCATTCCCAGCCAGGGGCTATGCCAGGCCGGGTCACCGCGATAGGCATTAAAACCCAGATCACCGGGCTTAAAGTAACGCTTTTCCAGCTGGTGTACCTGCTCACCCGCCCTGGGCTCGACCGAGCCGGGTAGGTGCACCTTGCGATACTTGCCTATTATTTGCCCCTGGGTGTCGACCACGATAGAGGTGTTAAAGCGTTGGCCGTCCTCGGTAAGCTCGGCGTAGCTGACGTAAAAGCCGATACCTAATGCGCGCGCGCGATCAAATAGCTCCTGGACGTTGGGGTTGGGCATGGAGGTTTCAAATACCTCTTTGAGCTCGTCTTCTTGTAGCAACCAGCGCGGAAAAAAATTGGTAAAAGCCAGCTCGGGAAAAACCACTAACGTGGCCCCCTGACTGCTGGCCTGGGTCATTAAATCCAGCATGCGTTGAAGAATGCTGGCGCGCGTCAGGTGCTTGTGATTGGGGCCCATTTGGGCGGCGGCGGCACGAAAAACTCTGCTCATTGCATATACCTCATTGTAAGTAATACCATTTGATTGCAGCCAATGCCAAGGCATCGACCGAATCGATAATAGGAACTTTATAAGATTGTTTAAGGCTGTCGGGCACAGCGATTGCAAACTCGGTACAGCCTAGCACAATAGCCTGGGCGCCGGCCTGGTACAAGTGCTCAAGAGCCTGTTCGGCCAAGGGATAAGCCGCTTCTAGCTGGTTGGCCTTGATCAGCCTGATCGAGCCCATGCATAACCGGTCTTGTTGCTCTGGTTCGAGTACCCGGCAGCGGTAACCGGCACGCTCTAAAAAGCCCTGGTACAGGCCGAAATTGAGGGTGGCGTTGGTGCCCATAATACCTATTTGAGCCTGCTTGATATTCAGCTCGTGCAGGCGTTCAATAGTTGCAGCCACTATATGCGTGATGTCCGCGCCAGTTTGCTGCACTATTTCATCGTACCAAAGGTGGGCTGAGTTGCAAGGGATGACAATTTTTTTTGCCCCAGCGGCCAGCAAACCGTTAATTCCAGCCACCAATGCTGGCAGCGGGTCGGGACCGCCATGCAGGCGGGCATCGGTACGGTCGGGTACGCGTGGGTCGCTCCATAAAATGCTGGGGATGTGCTCTTGATCGGTACCCTGGTCGCTCAGTAGTGTCAGGCGGTACATGAATTGCGCGCTCGCCAGTGGACCCATGCCGCCCAGAATACCGAGAAAGCGTCGGTTTGCTGGGCTGGCCTGCCAAAATTCATGCTGCTGGGGAGAGGGTTGATTGTGCATAGTGGTCGTATCCGTTAAGCCTTGTTCTGGACTTGTGCAGCCCGTGGCTAGCCGATCACGCAGGCCTGGGCAATTTGCGCCGCAAGCCGGTCTGTACTTTGCGTGCCGCCCAAATCTCTGGTGCGCCCGTCCGGTGTTGCCAGTATTGTATCAATGGCCTGCTCGATGGTCGTGGCTGCAGCGCTTAGTTTAGGGTCATTGCGGCGCTGGCCCAGCCACGCCAGCAGCATGGCTACCGAGCCGATCAGGGAGCAGGGGTTAGCTATATTTTGTTTGGCAATATCAGGTGCTGAGCCGTGTTGCGCCTGGGCGAGGGCGATTTCCCTGCCAATGTTCAGCGATGGCGCCAGCCCCAGGCTGCCGGCCAGCTCGGAGGCCTCATCCGAAAGAATATCACCAAACATATTGGTGGTGACAATAACGTCAAATTCGGCCGGGTTGCGAATCAGCAAAGCAGCCATGGCGTCAACCAGGCGTTCCTGGTAAAACACGTCTGGGTAGCGCTGTGCCACGCTACGTACACATTCTAAAAACAGGCCGTCGCTGGTGCGTAGCACATTCGCCTTGTGGACCGCGGTGACGTGGCGCCTGCGGGAACGCGCCAACTCAAAGGCCGCTGCGGCAATATCCATGCTTGCCTGGCGCGTCACTTTGCGCAGCGACAATGCCAGATCAGGGCTGGGCATTATTTCGCCCGGGCCGGCAAACATGGAGCGGTCGGCGTAAAAGCCTTCGGTGTTTTCGCGCACGATTACCAGATCCATGTCTTTAGCAAAAGCGTGGCCCAGTCCCGGCCGGGCTTTGGCGGGCCGGATGTTGGCGTACAAATGCAGGCGTTTGCGTAGCTCGCCAGATGGATTAAGCCCGCCTTGAGCCAGTGGTGGGTACTGGTTGTGCGATACCGGGCCCAGAATAATGCCATCGACGCCAGTGATTTGCTCTAGCACTGCCGGCGGCAAGGTAGTGCCATATTGCGCCAAGGCCTCCAGGCCGATGGTGTGAGCGCAGTAATCTATTGACAAGTCAAAACGCCGTGTGACGGCTTGCAGTACCACTAGCGTGGCTTGCATTATTTCTGGTCCGATACCATCGCCAGCCAGAGTCAGCAGGCGGATTGGGGCAGATTTTTTGCTGTTGTTGGTCATGCGCGTCACTAATTGTTGGTAGTCCTGTGTGGCAGCCAGCGCCAAAACATGTAAGCGGCAATAAAGCCCATCGAGCCAATCGTCAGGACGCTGGCTGCCAGGGAAACCAGGCCGGTAATAGCCGATAGCAGCAGCGGGCCGCTGCCTCCGCCAAAATCTGCCATGGTGCGCCATAAGCCTAGAAACTGGGTACGGCCTTCAGGCGGTGAAGCATCAGCGCCAATGGTCATGATTATGCCCGAGCCTATGCCGTTGCCAAAGCCCATTACCAGACTGACTATCAGCAGGCCTAAAAAACCACTAGTCAAAGGCATAAATACAAATGAAAAAGCCATAACCAGCATGGATGGCAGCGCAACCCACAGGCGGCCGCGCCGATCCATCATTTGCCCGGCGGGATAAAACAGCAGCATATCCACCCCACCCATAAGACCGTAAATAAGCGCTGTCGAGGTGGCGTCCATGCCTATATGGTCGGCCCACAGCGGAATGACTATTTGGCGGCATGAGCGCAGGGCTGATACCAGGCTGATCGCCAGGCCCAGCGTCAGCAATACACGGCCATGGTCTTGTAACATTTGTGCCAGCGGCCGGCGGTGTGCCGAAGCCAGTTTTTTGCGATCACCAGGCGGCAGATCGCGCATCAATAAAGATAGCAAACCAGAGCCGGTAATGGCTACCAGGGCAGCCCAATAGGCCCCCTTAATACCCATTATATGGATTAGAGCGGCTGCCAGAAATGGTCCGGCAAACAAACCTATGCGCATAATGCCGCCCAGTGTGGACATGGCGCGTGCGCGCATGGTGATCGGTACGGCTTCGATTAAATAGGTTTGGCGCGCAAGTTGAAAAACTGCCGTAGCCATGCCTATCATTAATACGCCCAGGCCGAATATTACCGGCTCTACGGCCAGCAGACATAGCGTTAAGGCAATAATACTGAAAATTGCGGCGCCGATCATGGCGCGCCGTTCGCCAAAGCGCGCCGCTAGCGCCGCGGCCGGAATGTTGGCAATTAAAGAACCCAGGCCGATCAGGGCGACGATAAAACTGGCCCAGGCCATGGATGCACCCAGCTCGCGCGCGCTTAAGGCCACCACTGGAAAAATGGCGCCTTCGCCGACGCCAAATAATAATGATGGACCAAACGCTGCTATGGCAATTTTGCGTAATTTGAATTCTGATGGCTCGTTAGACACTTTTTATTAAACTCATGCTATTGGCAGTCAGGTAAACGCGTAATGGCCATAGTCTCAACTAATTTCAATTTTGCAAATTTATATGCAGGTGCTTGATTTGCGTAAAGCCAAGCAGCTCATCAATTGACTCGGCGCGCCCTATGCCAGACATTTTATAACCGCCAAAGGGGGCGCCCAGAAAATGTTTGCTGGTTTCGTTGACCCAGACGTAACCCGCTTCTACCGACCTGGCCAAGCGATGGGCGCGGGCTATGTCGCGCGTCCAGATTGAGGCGGTCAGGCCGTATTCCAAAGAGTTTACATCTTTTAAAAGCTGCTCTTCGTGCTCCCATTTCATAACGCTGAGCACCGGGCCAAAGATTTCCTCCGCGGCGATACGCATATTTTGGCTGACATCGGTAAAAATGGTTGGCTCCAGAAAAAAGCCCTGATCTAACTCAGCTTTGGCAGGGCGCTTGCCACCAACCAGTAAATTGGCTTCCTGGCGCCCAATTTCTATGTAGTTTTGAATTCTTGTGAACAAAGCTTGATTGTTTATACAGCCCATATTGGTGCTGTCCAGCCAAGGCAGATCGGGTACGAAGTTCTGCGCCTGAGCGCTTAGCAGGCTGACGACCTCATCGTAGATGGAGGCATGGATAAAAGCCCTGCTGGTAGAGCCGCAAGATTGTCCGCACAGGTTCAGGTTCATGCCGTTGACGACCGCCTGGGCTACTTGTTCGGCGGGGGCGTCGGGGCAGGCTATCAAGGGATTTTTACCGCCTAATTCGAGCAATAAGGGTTTAAGCGTTGCGGCGCTGGCCTGCATTACCGCCTGGCCAGTTGGCACGCTGCCGATAAGCCCCACCATGGCTACTCTGGAATCGGCAACCAGGGCTGCGCCCAGGTCATTGCCGCCGTTGAGTACATTAAAAACACCGGGTGGAAATATACCATCGGCCAGTTCGGCCAGGCGCAAAGCCGATAAGGGTGATTGCAGCGGTGGCTTGACGATTACGCTGTTGCCCGCAGCTAGCGGGGCTGCTATGTTATTGACGGCGAGCATGAACGGGTGGTTAAAGGGTACGATGCGCGCCACTACACCCAGGGGTTCGCGCACGCTGAAGTTGACGTGCGCCGGGCTGGAAGGTGTCGAGTGGCCTTTGATTTCGGTTATCAGGCCGGCAAAATACTCCAGCGCTATGGCCGCCAGTTCGACGTCCTTGAGCATTTCCGCAAGCGGGTTGCCGCTATCTACACAATCAAGCAAGGCTATGTCTTGGGCATTGTCACGAATTCTGCTCGCCAAGGCCTTGAGGGCCTGGGCGCGCGTCAGTGGCGGCAAATCGCGCCACTTGTAAAAACCTGCCACAGCCGCTGCTATGGCCTGCTGGGCGTCTTCAGGTCCAGCCAGGCTGATGCTATCGAGCAGTTGGCCGTTGGCTGGATTGAATACTTCGGTGGTTTGACCGCTTAGGGCACTGTGCCAGAGCCCGCCATAATAAAGCTGCTTCTGGGTTGGCAGCACCGCTGCAAAGCTTTGCATGACTGTAATCTCCTTTATGGTATTGGAAAAATTATGACTAATTACTGTTGCGTATCATGTCCGCAGCCTGTTCTGCGAGCATGGTAATCACGGCATTGGTATTGCCACCAACCAGATTGGGTATGACCGCGCCGTCCACTACCCGCAGATTTTGCGTGCCGTGTACCCTACAGTGGCTATCTACTACGGCATGTTGGTCGAAACCCATTTTGCAGGTGCCAATCGGGTGATGGGCGGTAAAGGATGTCGCCCGAATATAGGCGTCAATCTGTGCATCGCTGCTGACATCGATACCAGGTGCTGCTTCACACTCGATGAAATCCTTGAGGGCGTCTTGCGCGCCTATTTTGCGTAGTACGCGCAAGCCGTTGCGTAGATTTTGCCAGTCTGCCGGGTGGCTGAGAAAATTCTGAAATATACGCGGTGCAGCCAGCGGGTTGGCAGACGCCAGGCCGATATGGCCGCGGCTGTCAGGGCGCAATAGCACCGCACGGCTAGAGAAGCGGTCTTCGAAGGGCGGCTTAAATGGTGGCAGATACGGCCAGGCCTTGGTTGAGCCGGCATTGAATAAAATTTGCATATCCGGGATAGCTAGGTCTGGGCTGGTTTTTAAGAAAGCAATCAGCCCTGAGGGTAGATCAGCGGCGAAGCCACTGCCGGAAATATATGCCTGGGCCATTTTGCGCGCTACTCTGTCGAGGCGCAAGTTACGCAAAAAGGGACCCTTATCCTTGCGTTTGTATTCTATCGCTATAGTCAGGTGATCCTGCAGATTTTGACCTACGCCGGGTAAATCCACCTTGACCGGTATCTGCTGCTGTGCCAGCTCTTGTGCTGGGCCCACGCCAGCTAGCATGAGTAACTGTGGGCTGTTAATAGTGCCGCCGCACAACAGCACTTCGGCCTGACAGTTAACGTTAAATGTTTGAGCGTTTTTGCGGTAGCGCACGCCTATGGCTTTGGTGTTATCCCAAATTATTCCCAGAACGTGCGCCGCGGTTTCTATACGCAGGTTCGGGCGATTTTTTACCGGGTGCAGGTAAGCCCTGGCATTACTGCAGCGTCTGCCCGCGGCGATGGTCGATTGCAGGTGCGCAAAGCCTTCTTGCTCGGCACCGTTGTAGTCTTCAGTGTAACTATGGCCTGCTTGTAGGCCGGCATCAATATACGCCTGGATAAGCGGGTCGACGTAACGGCTGGCCCTGGTTTGTAAAGGCCCTGAGCCGCCGCGGAATTGTGATGCACCACCTTCCCAGGTTTCCTGCTTCTTGAAGTAGGGCAAGACATTATCGTATGACCACTCGGGCATGCCGGCCTGCGCCCAATTATCGTAGTCACTGCGGTGTCCGCGCACGTAAGCCATGGCGTTGATACTCGATGAGCCCCCTATTACCTTACCGCGGGCGCACTCTATCTTGCGCTGATTGGCGTGTGGCTCGGGCTCACAGAAGTACATCCAGTCGTGCATGCGTTTTTGCAGGATGCGGCCCCAGCCAAGCGGAATCTGTATCAATGGGTCCTTATCCCAGCCGCCAGCTTCCAGCAGTAAAACCTTGGTGTGCGGGTCTTCGCTAAGGCGCGCGGCTAATACACAACCAGCTGAACCGGCACCGACGATAATGTAATCGAATTCCATAGTCTCCCTGATAAGAATGTTCTTTTGCTTAATCTTACATCTATATGTATCCCAATGTATACTATATCAGGCAATGGGTTGCCAGCTGCAGGGTTTTAAGTAGCAATAAGTTTTCTTAACACGCGGGTAATTTTGGTCAACATCTGGTAAACCCTTATATGCTTTAGCAAAAAATATAGTTTACAGTTGTGTACAGTAGAATACTTAATATAGGTATTGATTTTTTTAAACATTTGCACATACGTCTTCCGGAGGAAAACATACATGAAAATTTTCAAATACCTGGCCCCAGTCGTGACTATATCCATGGCGCTCGCCATGGGTACGGCCAACGCCAAGGATTACAAGATGCTATCCAGCTGGGATAGCTCCTATGCTTACAACCCATACCTGGTAGAACCGTTTGTAGAAGGTATTAAGGAGGCATCCGACGGGCGTTACAACATAACCGTATTTGGACCTGAGACGGTTTCACCGTTTGAGCAAATGGAACCCGTAGGTTCAGGTGTATTCGACTTTCTATTTACCCACGGCGCTTACCACTTCGGGACCAGCCCCTTGATGACGGCAGCGGATGCGCTTGAGGGTGACCTTAGCAAAATGCGCGAATCTGGCGTTTTTGATTATCTGGATAAGCACTATCAGCAGTTTGGCTTAAAGCTGATTATGTTGCCCATTACCCCGGAAGGCGCCTACCACATTATCTCCCGCAAGCCGGTTACCGCTGATGGCGATTTAAGCGGCATGAAAGTGCGTGGCACCCTGAGCTATAAAGGGGTGGTGGACTTTTTGAATGGTTCCCTGACGGTAATTCCAGCGTCTGAAGTTTATACGGCTCTGGAAAAAGGTGTAGTTGATGCCGCCGCCTGGCCCATTATCGGTGCTTTGGACTATCGCTGGAACGAGGTGGCCAACAACCTGATCCGGCCTGGATTTGGCGTCAATTACGAGCCAATCTTCATGAACCTGGATGCCTGGAACTCGCTGTCTGCCGAAGACCAGCAAATGTTCATCGATGTTTCGCAAAAAATCGAAGACCAGTGGTTTGAAGTTGCCCCTAGCGTGTGGCAGGAAGAAGAAGACGAGCTGATTAAAAAAGGCATGGTGGTCTCTGAGGTGGGCGACAAGCAAAAAGCCGGTTTGCGCGATGCCTGGTCCAAAGGTTTGTGGGAAATGTCCGTAGATGCCAATCCTAAAGCAACCAAGGACTTTCACGAGTTTGCTGTCAGCAAGGGTATGGCTAAATGAGCTTGCCTGATAAGCAAAGTTTTAAGTGGGTGACCCTCTTGCGAGGGGCCCACGATCTGATTACGGCTATTGGGCATTATGTGGCTGTGCTATGTCTGGCAATTATTGTGATTTCATATTGCACCGAGATAGTCAGCCGCTACTTTCTTGCCTCGCCGACGCAGTGGGCCAGCTCCATGGTGGCCTACATGCTGTGCGCCATGCTTTTTTTGATTACGCCTGCCCTGGTCAGGGACAAGGCGCAGATTCTGATAAGCATATTGCCGGACAGTTTATCCGCCTCAAGTGCCACTACGTATATGCGTGTGGTTTACCTGCTGTGCGCGGTGGTGTGTATGATCGCCGGCTGGTTTTGTTTTGATGTGGCGGTCAAACAGTTTGTGTCCAATATTTCCACAGTCAATGAATGGCGCATACCCAAATGGTGGTTGTCGTCTTTATTACCCTATGGTTTTTTCTCATCAGGCCTTTATTTTTTACGCCACAGCTTGAGCTCCGAACCTTATAAAGTATCCGAGGTGTCCATATCATGACCTGGTGGGTTATTTTGTCTGCGGCCATGACTATCTTGCTTGGCCTGCTAATGCTGGGCGTACCAATATTCATTACATTTCTGGTGTTGAATATTATTGGTGTGCTGGTGTTGATTGGTCCGGCTGGTTTCGGCATGTTTGCCAACAGTATTTATGCCAGCGGCACCTTTGCTGAGTTATCGGCCATACCGCTATTTATCCTGATGGGTGAGGTGTTGTTTCGTTCGGGGGCCATGGATGTGGTGCTGGACTCGATCGATAAGCTGATCGGCCGGGTCAAGGGGCGCCAATACGTTTTGTGTACCTTGTTATCGGGCGTGCTCGGTGCTTTGTCGGGCGCGGCTATGGCCGTGGCGGGTTTGTTGGGGCGTACCCTGTATCCCACCATGTTGCAACGCGGCTATGATTCCAAGCTCTCGGCCGGGGCAATTCTGGGCGGTGCCAGCTTAAGCCCGATCATACCGCCGAGCGTACTTGCAATCGTGGTCGCCACTTTGGCCAAGGTCTCCACTGGCAAAATGCTGATAGCAGGTATTGTGCCTGGTATCTTGTTGATGCTGCTGTTTTTGGGCTACATATTTTTCATGGTTTGGCGCAAGCCCAGCATGTCACCAGACGTCTCGGCCGAGGTCGATAACGAACCGGGTGCCGCGCTGCGCGCTTTCATAAGGGTACTGCCCATAGGCTTGATATTCTTTATGGTAATGGGCTTTATCATGCTGGGTATCGCCACGCCCACCGAGTCCGCTGCCGCGGGCGTGCTGGCGGCCTTGGTGCTGTCCTGGCATTACGGCGGCCTGTCCTTCAAGATGATTAAGGATTCGCTGTTCTCGGGCGCCCAGGTAGCCTGTGTGCTACTGATAATCATGGCCTGTGCCGGGATGTTTAGCCAGCTGGTTACTTTTTCTGGGGCAATTCAGGCTTTGGGCAAATTTGTGGTAAGCCTGGACTTCTCGCCTTACATGATGCTGTTTGTAATGCTGGCCCTGCCATTTGTGCTGTTCATGTTTCTGGATCAAGTCTCGCTGCTAATGGTATTGATACCCATTTATCAGCCGATTCTCAACCTGTATGGCTTTGATCCCATCTGGTTCTGGACTTTGATACTGATAGTGGCCACGGTTGGAGGTATCAGCCCACCCTTTGGTTATACCCTGTTTGCCTTTAAGGGCGCTGCGCCGCAGATGGATCTCAACGACATCTTTAAAGCCGCCTGGCCGTTTGTGGCAATCATGATACTGGGCGTAGTGGTGTTGATTGCTTTCCCAGCACTGGTTACCTTCTTGCCGGATTTAAGCGTTAAGGCCGGTTGAGCAATGGCAGAACTATATGAATATTTTAATTAGTTGTATGGAGTAATGTGTGGATAAAATCCAGTTCGTGGATACGTCGGTGCGTGATGGTCAGCAAAGCTTGTGGGCCACCAACATGCGCACCGAGACGGTGTTGTCGGTAGTTGAGCTACTGGATGAGGCCGGCTTTGACGCCATGGAAGTAATGGCCACCAGCTTTGAGAAGAAGATGGTGCGCGAATTATTTGAAGACCCTTTTGAGCGCTTGCGCCTGATTAAGCAGCGTGTGCCTGATATGCCCCTGCGAATTATACGGGGCAGACATCTGGCGGCATTTCAGATCACCCCGCTGGAAATTGAAAACCTTTGGTATAAAAAGCTCGCCGATTATGGCGTGGGTCAGGTGCGTAGTTCGGACTCGTCGCATACGGTGTCGAGCTGGAAAAAACAGGTTGATTTGGGTAAAAAATATGGTATTGATACCATACTGAATCTGATTTTTTCGATCTCGCCGCGCCATACCGACGAGTATTACGCCCAGAAGGCAGTCGAAGCCGCCAAGCTTAAGCCCTTCAGGATTTGTTTAAAAGACCCCGGCGCGCTGCTCACGCCCGAGCGCGTCAAAACCCTGTTGCCGGCGGTAGCCAGCAAAATTGGCAATATCCCGTTGGAGTTTCACACCCATTGCAATACCGGCATGGGTGTGGCCTGTACCGTAGAGGCCATTAAACTGGGGGTGAAAATCGTCAATACTGCGGTACCGCCTATGGCTGACGGCTCGTCTAATCCATCGGTGTTTGAAATAGTCAAAAATGCGCGCACGCTGGGTTATGAGGTGGCCATCGACGAGCAACCCCTGCACGAGGTGAGCCGGCTCTTGTATCAGGCTGCCAAAGACTATGGCATGCCTATTGGTACGCCGCAGCAGTACGACAGCTTTCACTATCTGCACCAGGTGCCCGGCGGCATGATTTCCAACCTCAGGTTTCAGCTTGGCAACGCCGGTTTGCAGGACAAATTGCAGCAGGTGCTGGAAGAAATAATCCAGGTGCGGGCTGACTTTGGCTATCCCATCATGGTCACTCCATACTCGCAGTTTATGGGGGGCCAGGCGGTCATGAACGTAATCTCGGGCGAGCGCTATAAAATCGTCTCCGATGAGCTGATTCAGTATGCCCTGGGCTTCTGGGGCGAAGATGAGAGCTCCTCTATGGATCAAAACGTACGTGACAAGGTACTCAGTCTGCCACGCGCCAAGGTTTTGCAAAAGAAAAAGTTTGTTGAGCCCGAGATGGCCGAACTACAAAAGCTGTACGGTGGCCTTGGCGTGTCCGAGGATGACTTTTTGTTGCACTTCTTTACCTCGCGTGAAGATGTAACAACCCTGCGCCAGGCCCAAAGCTCCATGGCCGGGCGGTTTGTTGGCAAGCACCCGCTTGAAAGCCTGGTGCGCAGGCTGGGTCAGTATTCGTCGATCAAATATTTGCGTATCAACAACCAGGACGAAAGCGTTGCCTTGGCCAAATAATAGAGCTTGCAAGAATTAAGTATCAAATCATATTAGAGAATGTTATGACCCAGAATTTATTGACGATCAGCAATGACGACGTAGAAATAATCGACCGTCTGGTTAGCACCTTAAATAGTTCAGATTTTGAATATATGGAGCTTAAAACCGGCTCCTTTCAGGTGCTGATCGGTAAAAGCGTACCCGCTCAAGCAGCGCCAGCTGCGCCCGCGTCGGCGCCAGTTCAGGCTGGTGCTGGCGCGCCACAGGTGCTTGCCGAGCCAAGTGCTGCGCCGCTACCAGAGGCTGTTGCTGCGCCAGCAGCGGCTGCCCCAACCGATAATAACAAAGATGCTGCTGCGCACGCCGGGCTGTTGCAAATTACCGCACCCAGCATTGGCAGGTTTTATTCCAAGCCCGACCCCAACTCCGAGCCGTTTGTAAAAGTAGGCGATGTGGTTAATAAAGAGACCGCCATCGGCTTGGTAGAAGTAATGAAGCTCTTTAACTCCATAGAGGCCGGGGTCGCCGGTGAGATTGTAGAAGTATGCGTAGCCGATGGTGAGCTCATAGAGCACGGCTCGGTGCTGATGCTGGTTAAGCCGGTTTAAATTGGCCGTACAAGAAGATAAGGATTTGTAATGTCTATACGGCGAGTTCTAGTAGCCAATCGGGGCGAGATCGCGGTGCGTATAATCCACGCCTGCCAGGCCTTGGGTGTTGAGGCCGTGGTAGTGGTCTCGGACGTCGATCGCGCTACCACGGCGGCCCGTTTGGCCGACCGGGCAATTTGCATCGGCGGCTCCAGTCCTACAGAATCTTACCTGGATAAAAATAAGGTTCTGATGGCGGCAGTGGCAAGCGGTTGTGATGCGATTCATCCAGGCTATGGGTTTTTGGCCGAATCGGCCGAGTTCGCCCAGGCCTGCGCGGATAACAATATAATTTTTATTGGCCCCAAGCCTGAGCAAATTCAGGAAATGGGCAATAAAATCCGCGCCCGCCAGCTGGCAGAAAAGTTCAAGGTGCCGACTTTACCTGGGTCGGCGCGCGTCAATACGGTTAAAGAAGCCCAGCAGTTAGCACAAAAAATCGGCTTTCCCATGATTATCAAAGCCGCCGCTGGCGGTGGTGGGCGCGGCATGCGTCTGGTGCATGATTTGCAAGAGCTGGCTGCCGTTTTTGTGGCTACCGCTTCAGAAGCCCAGGCCGCTTTTGGCGATGGCGCCTTATACCTGGAGCGCTTTGTTGATAGCGCACGGCACGTAGAAGTGCAAATACTGGCCGATAGCTTTGGTAACGTAGTGCATTTGGGCGAGCGCGACTGTTCGTTTCAGCGGCGTCATCAGAAGTTGCTCGAAGAGGCTCCCGCGCCTAATCTGAGTGCTGGCTTGCGCAAGAATATTCACGCCGCAGCCGTGCGTTTTGCCAAAAAATTTGGTTATCAAAATGCCGGTACGGTAGAGTTTATCGTTGACGCCCAGGCGCAGGAATTTTATTTTCTGGAAATGAATACCCGTATCCAGGTTGAGCATCCGGTCACCGAAATGATCACTGGTATAGATCTGGTGCAAGAGCAAATCAAGGTTGCCCGTGGTGAGCCTTTAAGTTTTAAGCAGCAGGATATTGTATTTCGTGGCCATGCGATCGAGTGTCGCATAAATGCCGAAGACCCGGCCAACGGCTTTATGCCAAGCCCTGGTGTGATCAACACGTGGCAGCCGCCACAAGGGCCAAATATCCGTGTCGATAGCCATTGCTATACAGGCTATACGGTACCAATTTTTTATGACTCTATGCTGGCCAAGCTGATCGTCTACGGTATGGATCGTGAGCAGGCGCGCGCGCGCATGCTGGCAGCCCTGCGGCAATTTCGCGTCGAGGGCATTAAAACCAGTATAGATTTCCAGCAATACCTGCTCAATAGTCAGGATTTTATTGACGCCACTATGTCTACTAACCTGGTAGACCGCATGTTGGCACAATCGAAAAAGGTGTGAGATGGCAAAGCAAGATGCACAAGTAGTAATTGTTACTGGTGCTGCCAGTGGTATAGGCCATGCCTGCGCGGCCCAACTTCTGGCGGCAGGCAAACGCGTGGTGGGTTTTGATCTGCAGACTAGCGCTGCTGCCAGCGAGCTTGAGTCCAAAGGCATGCTGATGGTGCAAGGGGACGTCTCCAAGGCGCAGGACTGTGAGCTGGTCGCGGCTACGGCTATGGAGCGATTTGGCCGGCTCGACGGTCTGGCTCACTGGGCCGCGGTGCACTCCACCAAAACCTGGCAGGAACTGGACGCCGAACACCTCAACAAGATCCTCGCGGTAAACGTCACGGGCTCTTTATTATTGGCGCAAGCGGCGGCCAATTGCATGATAAAAGCCGGCCGTGGTGGCTCGATAGTGCTAACTGGCTCAACCTCGACCCTGCATGCTCCCATAGGTGGGCAGGCGGGCAATGGCGGGCCGGCCTACGTCGCCTCAAAGGCCGCTATCACCGGCGTGGTTCGTAGTCTGGCCAAAGGTATGGGGCCGTTTGGTATTCGTGTCAATGGCGTCGCTCCAGGGGTTACGCAAACCCCCATGATCTCTAATTACAGCCAGGAAAATTATGAGCTGCAAGCGCGTTTGTGCCCGTTGGGACGCCTTGGTACACCCGATGATGTAGCTAGCATGGGGGTGTTTTTACTCAGCGATGCCGCCCAATATGTCTCGGGCGAGATGATTATAGTAAACGGGGCGGCCATTTTTGGATAGGTGTAACTTGATTCAAACTTGGCAGTTTTGTCTTGTGGCATGACGGTTTAATATAATGCGTTAATTCAAATCACCATATCGAGCCAGGGGTTATATATGAGCGCCAATTTATCGTCGTTGCCAAGATCGACTTATGTGTATAAACAGATATTAGAAGAAATTAAAACTGGCCAGCTGCTGCCGGGTACACGCTTAACTGAGGTGGCTTTGGCGCGCGATCTGGGGGTGAGCCGCACACCCTTGCGCGAAGCCCTGGCCAAGCTCGAAAGCGAGGGCATGCTGACTAACGATGGTGGGCGTGGTCTGGTGGTAACACAGCTTGATCACAATATGATCAGCGAACTCTACCAAATGCGTGAGGTGCTGGAAGCCACGGCAGCCAGGCTAGCCGCCCAGCACGCCTCAGAGGTCGAAATCGGCATTTTGCGCGATATCGCCAAACAAGATCAGGACCTGTCCGATTATCATGAGTTAGCGGCAAATAACCGTAAATTTCATGACATTCTGTACTGTTGTGGACATAACAGATATTTATTGAAAAGCTTGCATTCATTGCACGAATCCATGTTTTTACTGGGCCAGACCACGTTATCGGTACCTGGGCGTGGCGAGTCCTCCAAAAAAGAGCACCTCATGCTGGTAGACGCGCTGGAGCGTCGCGATGCCGATGCCGCCGAGCAAATCGTGCGCGATCATATCCGTGCTGCCTATCAGGCGCGCCTGTCCATGTTGCTGAACGCCAATTAGTGTCCAGGGCAGGCCGTATCGATTTTTTAACTCAAATCTCCGTGCGAGATAAACCATAAGTAGGTATAACCATGCCCTTGCCAAGCCATAACCGCTATCCATATTCGATCATCGATCAACGCCAAGATTTCAGCTGGCCCGAGGGCAAGCGCCTGGCTTTTTACGTTTGCAACAATATAGAGTTTTTTGCTTTTGGGCAGGGTATTGGTTCAGACATAGGTATGGTCAATCCACCACCCAATCACCGCAGCTACGCCTGGCGCGACTATGGCAACCGGGTAGGCCTGGCCAGAATTCTGGATTTAATGGACGAGCTGCAAATACCGGCTGCGCATAACGTCAACTCATATCTGTATCACGCCCACCCGAGCATGTTCGAGCGCATCCGTAAGCGCGGTGATGAAATAATTGCCCATGGCCGCACCAATTCCGAGCGTCAGTCGGGCTTGTGGGAAGCCGATGAAAGGCGCTTGATCGCAGAGGTTACCGATACCATAGCCGCGCATGAAGGGCAGCCGCCCAAGGGCTGGCTGGGGCCTTGGCTGGCCGAAACCTACACCACCCCTGACTTGCTCAAGGAAGCTGGCTATACCTACTTACTCGACTGGGCCTGCGATGATCAGCCCCTGTGGATGCACACCAGGGCGGGCGACCTATTGCTTATGCCATATTCGCTGGAAATCAACGATTCACCGGCGATGGCATTTAAAAACCACAGCGCGCGCGATTTTGCCGATATGGTGGTCGATCAGTTCGAGCAAATGCTGTATCAAAGTACCCAGCAGTCGCTGGTATGTTCGGTAATCCTGCATACCTTTATAGCTGGTCAGCCTTTTCGTTTGCGTCCTTTGACCCAGGCATTCAAGCATTGCGTCGAGCATCCTAAAGCCAAAAGCCAGGTATGGTTTACCACCCCAGGTGAGATCGCTCAGTATTGTTATGATAATTTGCGCGATAAGCTATTACCCAGCCGCCTGGCGTAAGCGCCAATTAAAAAAAGCTGCACCGCAAGTGCAGCTTTTTTTCTGGCTGTAAGGCAACAATTACTGGCCAGTGAGCGCGGCGTGCACCCATCTGGAGATGCCGACTATACGCTCTTCCTGATTTTGCTGACCAAGAATTTGTATGCCCAGTGGCATACCAGCCAGGGCCAGGGCCGGCACGTTCATGGCTGGTGCGCCCAACAAAGATGAAGGACAGCCAAACGACAAATCACCGGTTGGGGTGTTGCTGTCCTTGACCTCAGCGGTGATTGGCGCGATGCCGGTTGCGCACAGCGAAATAGCGGCATCGTAGCGCCGACCCAAAACGCTTAAACACTGTCTGGAGTGTGCCCGTGCCTGTAGATCATGGCGATACTGTGCCAAAGTGGTCGCGCGGGCATTGCGTACGTGGCGCATCAAGTGCGGGCCGATTTTGTCGGCGTGGTTTTCTGCCAGGTACTCGGTAATCCAGCGCTGCTCCCAGGCGCCAATGCGCAAAGAAAGCCTGGTGGCATCGGCAATCGCCTGCTCCAAATCTTCGATCTCGCTTGACTCGTCACGCGTAACAATTTCAACACCAGCCGCCTGGAGGCGCTGCAAGGCGTTTTCAAACGCGATTTTGGCAGCGCCATCAAGCTTGGGCCAGCCTTCGGTTTGCAACAGCGCCAGCCGGGCCGGTTGTTGTGCCAGTGGTACGTTTTGCCGACCGTATATGCCAGGGTAGCCGGGATCACCGCCTACGCGTGTGCTAATAGCCATGGCAATATTCCATAAATCCAGTGCTGAATTGGTATGGATGCTGTTAATAGACTGGCTTAAATCCAGGGCCTCGCCGCGGTGGATGCCGCCCGCACTGGGCTTCAGAGCCCAGTTGGCGCAGTAACTCGCAGGCCGCAGGCCCGAGGCTATTACCTGGGTACCAATCGCAGCTGGCACCATACCGGCACCGACGGCTGCCGCCGTACCGCTAGAGGAGCCACCAGGCGTGCGCTGGGGGTCAAATGGATTAGTGGTTGGCCCCGGATCGAGAATAGCCAGTTCAGTAGTTACGGTTTTGCCGAGAATAATCGCACCTGCGTCGCGTAACGCCCAGATACAGGCGCTGTCCCTGCCGGTGTGGTTGTTGGCAAAAGCTGCGCTACCCATTTGTGTCGGCATGTCCTTGGTTTCTATCATGTCTTTGATACCAAATGGCATACCATCTATGGCCGACAGCGGTGCACCGGCCTTATAGCGTTTACTGGACTGGTCAGCAGCAGCGCGTGCGCCTTCTTTGTTGATACAGACCCAGGCCTGAACCACGTCTTCGCGCTGGGCGATTGTGTCCAGGCAGCGCTCAAGATAAGCGCGCGGATCGTCTTTGCCAGCTAAAAAATCTGCGTGGGACTGGTGAAATGTCAAGCTGGGGTTGTCGGTAGCATACATGGCTATTTACCTTGGTGGCTGAAGATTGAGCTCGGCGATGATTTCATCGTAATGCTCATTTAAGGTTGGTGGTGCCTTGATATCGGTAGCGCGTTGACCATCGTAGTTAACTGGACTGCGGATAGTGCGAAACTCTCCCATAACAGGGTGCTGCGCCGATACAGCGATTTGCATATGCTGAAAATGCGGGTCGTTGAGGGCTTCTTCGGTATTATTTATGTTCGCATGCGGCACGTCGTGTTTTTCCAATAGCGTGCACCAGTGTGATCTGGGGTGACGCCGAAAAACCTCCAGCAGGTGCTTGTTAACCTCTTCGTAGTTATCCAAACGGGCCTGGCGGGTGGCAAAAATCTCGTTCTTGAATAGATCGGGCTGCTCCATCACCGTGGCCAGCCCCTGCCAGAATTTCTCGGGCGAGGACATATGCAAGGCCAACCATTTGCCATCGGCGCACTGCACCGCATAGGACTGTGAAGCGCGTGGGCGGCTATACGGACCCATAATATCCTGGTTGGCAAAATAGTGCGTAAAGGCATCTATATTGAAGTGGGCCATAGCTTCCAGCATGGAAACTTCTAAAGTTACACCCGCGTCATTGGTGCTGCGCTTGAATAACGCGCCCAAAACCCCGTAGGCGGCATAAAAGCCGGTGATGGCGTCGGCAATAGCCGGGCCTATGATGCGCGGATTGCCAGGGTTTAACAGCAAGTGCATGTAACCGCTCAGGGCCTGGGCTACCGAGTCGTAGCTCGGCCGCTCTTCGTAAGGTCCAGAATCGCCAAAACCACTAATGGCGCAATAAATAAGCTTGGGATTCAAGGCACGCAAGCTGGGCTCGTCCACCTTGAGCTTCTGGGCGGCGCTGGGACGGAAGTTCTGGATATATACGTCAGCACTGCGCAACAACTCAGCAAAAATTTTATAGTCTTGCTCATTCCTGGTGTCCAGGGCTACGCTGCGCTTGTTACGGTTGTATGCCTGAAAATTGGCGCTATACAGGCCGCCTTTAAAGGCCCGGAAGGGGTCGCCCGTGTCAGGTTTTTCAAGTTTGATTACGTCAGCGCCCAGATCGGCAAGAAACATGCCAGCCGCTGGGCCGGTTATAAAAGTACCGTGTTCTATCACCCTGACGCCGGTGAGTGGTTTACCTATCATTTAAATACCTATTGATTCGAATTCAGTTGCGGGCCGTCGTAAATCACTGCCTTGGCGGCGGCTCCAGATAGCGCGAAGCCGATGGGCCTGGCGATTTCTTCGAGCAGGTGGGCGATCAGGCCGCCGGCGCGCGCCAGTAACGGAATACCCTTGAGGGCCTCGGTTGGAAAACCAACGTCCAGCATTACCGCAGGGATTGCGCCCGATACATTGATTGGCAGACTGCGGGAATACACCTCGGGTATGCGGCTGAAAATGGTTTCCAGCATTTCAACGTGGGGCCCGGCGCAGCCGCGCTCTTTGGCCAGCCCAAGCAGGCGCAAGGCGCGCGGATCACCACTGGTGTGCTGTGGATGGCCGTAGCCCGGCACGGGCTGTTTGTGCTGGCGCAGCTCTTGCAAAGCACTTAAGGCCGTGTCCGCGTAGCTGCGCTGGTCGGCCGCGCTTTGCGCCACCAGACGCGTCAACAGCTTACCGCATTCGTAAGAGCTGCCAAACACCACCGAGCCGCAACCCAGTAAGCCAGCGGCAACCGCGCCTTGAAAGGACTCGGGAGCAGATGCCAGGGTCATGCGCATGACCTGATTGCTTGGTACCAGGCCGTGCTCGGCTATGGCTACCAGGGCAGCGTTGAGCATGAAGCTTTGGTTGGCATCGGCTGCTTTACCTGTTAAGAGAAACCAGAAGTAACTGATGAAATCCATTTGGCCGATCAGCTCGTGGGCCAGATCCTTGCCACGCACATTGATGCTGGTTTGGTCTGCCGTGCAAATGGCTGTGTAAGCCTGTTTTTTGTCACCACCCATAGTGATTATCCTTATAAATAGTTAAATAGTTGAACTGCTAAATGGCCTCAAGGCCCGTTGCCAGCTGCGCTCTGGCCCATGCTGCCCACGCCAGCAAGTGTCTGTCCTGGCGGTAATGGCCTACCAGTTGTATGCCCAGCGGCAGACGCGTCTGGGATAAGCCAGTGGGTAGCGCGATACAAGGTACTCCCAGGGTAGTCCAGGTGCGTGACAGCAAGGAATCACCGGAAGAAGCAATACCTGCTGGTGCCACGTCCTGCACGGCTGGCGTGAGGATGAAATCAAAGCCTTGCGCCCAGGCAGCGAAGTCTTGCCTGGCCGTTTCTGCTTGAGCCAGGGCTGTGAGGTAATCCACTAGCGGTGCTTGCCAGCCGTACTCGAGCTGCTTAAATAGCGCCGGGGAGATTAGTTCGGGGAAATGCTCATACTCATAACGCAGCGAACGCGCTGCCTCGTAGTTCATGATCAGCCTGTGACCAGCGTTTAATGGGTTCAGGCTGGCGGGCCAGTCTGTCACGCTGAGCCGGGCGCCGCTGGCGTTCAAGGTATCGGCCACAGCCAATATATGGCTTTGCATCTGCGCGCTGAGATTGTCCCAGTAGGGGGTCTTGCAAAAACCTATGCGGGGAGCGCCAGTAAGCGTGGGCAAGGCAGCATAATCGTTGAGCAACAGGTTAAAAATTATGGCGACATCGCTTACATGGTTGGTAATAATACCTAGCGTATCGAGTGACTCGGCGACGGTTTTTAAACCTACCCGATTAAGCAAACCAAATGACGGTTTAAAACCAACTACCCCGCAAAATGCGGCTGGCCGTATGATCGAGCCCCCGGTTTGGGTGGCGAGCGAGGCGTAAGCCATGCCAGCGGCTACAGCAGCCGCTGAGCCGCCCGATGAGCCGCCTGGGGTGTGCTCAGGATTGTGTGGGTTGCGCGTAGCAGCTGGGGCGGTGTGGGCAAACTCGGAAGTATGATTTTTACCCAGAATGACGGCGCCAGAGCGTTTCATGGCGGTGACGCAATAAGCGTCATTTTTAGGCGTAAAGCCAGCATAAATTGGCGAGCCATAGGCGGTTGGCATAGTGTTTGTATCTATTACATCCTTGATGCCAATGGCCATACCGTTTAATGGCCCTAAGCCCTGAGCCCGTTCAGCGCGTTCTGCCTGGGCTGATGCGCCTGCGGCATCGACGTAACTCCAGGCACAGAGCTGCTGATCGCGGGTGCTGATACGCTGCAGGCAGGCTTGCACCAGCGCAGTATACGAAGTACTGCCAGCGGCAACTTGTTGCTGTGCTGCGCTAATGCTGGTATTGCTAATCGGGCTGGGTACAAACTCTGCCATTTAAACTCTCAGCTGGGTGTTTGTCTCGTCTATAACTTGTGTTAATACAGTAGCTTATGCTTTTTTAGGCCTTTCGCGGGCCCATTTGAACAGGCTCACGCCACGATAAAAACCGTGGGCGAACTTGCCGTAAGGCATGGTCAGGAACAGGGCCATAACTGGTCCCAGGTGTAAGGCCAGTAGCAGCGCCATATACTGGGTGTCGCGTAGCACCATAAGCAGTAGTCCGGTGATGCTGATCAGGAACAATAGCAGTATAAAACCCAGATCCATGGGCTTTTGACTTAAGTCGCCGTGGTTTTTATCGCGCTTAAGATTAAGCGTGAACAGCCCTATGGGGCCAATAATCAGGCCGATACCGCCGATGGTGCCCAAGACCACTGGCAAACTAAGGTAGGCATACGGTGCGGGCCAGCCCCAAACGTAATGGTACAGGGTACCGGTAGAAGTGGCGGCAAAGCAAAACATAAAGCCATAAAAAGTAAAATGGTGAAAGCGCCGACGCCACAACGAAAAGGCATCATCCTCATTGGTGCAGCCCTTGCCGTGGCCGCCATCCAGGTACTTAAGCGTCAAGATATCGTGGGTGGCCTGCACACTCGTGGCTGGCTGCAAGGCGCCGGGGGAGATATCGCGGGCAAATTTCCAGGTGCCGGCAATTAATACCGCCATGGCGTACAGAAATACCAGCCCAAACATTACCACCAGCATGTTATGCGGGAAGATGGCGTAAAAATCACCCGCCAGTGGGGGGTGCAAGATCTGGCCGGTCATCAGCAGGGTGAGAATCAAAAACAGCGCCAGGCCAAAGGCCGTGGACAAGGCCGTCATAACCCCATTACGGGCATAAAGCTGGCCCAGAAAGGCTGGCCAGGCGTATGCGGTGTAAGTGTTTTTGCGCACCCGCGCCAAAGAACGTGGCACGTTGACGTCAAACTCGTTGGGGTCGGCGTACTGGCAGGAGTGCAGACAGGCCCCGCAGTTATGGCAAAGATTGGCCAGATAATTGATATCAGCCTTGCCAAATTCCAGGCGTTGGGTCATGGCCGGAAAGACGGCACAAAAGCCTTCGCAATAGCGGCAGGCGTTGCAGATTTGCAAAATGCGTTCGGCCTCTTGCTCGTCGGCGGTCAGCAAATTCATGGTGCCGGCTGTTTCGTGTGGGCAATTGGCCGGTATATCCTGGTGTTTTATTACGGTTGGTTTAGTCACTTTTATTTAACCTTTTGCAAATTAAATGCCTGCTTTGCATGCCTGGGCGGCACGTTCGCCAGCAATGTGGCCAAACGTCGTACCAATTGACATGCCCACCCCTGCGGTATAGCCGCGCCCGAGTACGTTGCCCGCCATCATCTCGCCAGCGACAAACAGGTTGGTACTAGGCACGCCATTGAAATGTACGGCGGCATCTTTGTTTACTTTGAGCCCAAGGTAGGTAAAGGTTATGCCAGGGCGCAGTGGATAGGCGTAAAAGGGTGGTTTGTCCAGTGGTAACGCCCAGTGGGTTTTATTAACCGCCAGCCCTTCAGTGCGACAATCATCCAGGATGCTGTTATTGAAGGTGCCGGGCTGGCAGGCCTGGTTAAAGCCCTGTACCGTTTGCTCCAAGGTTGCAGCATCCAGCTCCAGCTCGGCCGCCAGTGCGCCGATTGAATTAGCACGAATGCCTTTGAAAACCGGCGGCATAAAGCGCCCCACCGATTTTGAATCGATAATCGAATAGGCTATCTGCTCGGGCTGCATGGCAACCAGGCGGCCCCAAATGGCGTAACGCTTGGGCCAAAAGTCCTCGCCTTCATCGTAAAAGCGCTCGGCCGCGCGGTTTACTACTATGCCCAGCGAAACACAGTCCAGACGCGTAACAATGCCGCCGTCGTAGAGGGGCGCGCGGGCATCTATGGCTACGCTATGGCACTGGGTAGGGTCACCGATCTGATCGGCCCCCTGGTCGATCAAGTCGCGTATCAATACACCCTGGTTAAAGCGGGTGCCGCGGATGAGAAAATTATCTGCCGGCCACTCGCCGAGTTCGTTCTGGCCCCAGGCCTCTTTTAACCAGGCGCGGTTGGACTCGAAACCACCGGCTGCCAGGACGCAGCTCTTGGCGGTTATGCGCTGTCCATCCTCGGTAATAACTGCAACAAAACGCCGGTCTTTGATCTCAATGTGCTTGACCGGGCAGTTGTAGCGGATGTGTACCCCGAGCTCCTGGGCACTGCGGAAGTAGGCGTTAACCAAAGCCTTGCCGCCGCCCATAAAAAAGGCATTGGTTCTGGATAACTGCATGGAGCCGGAGAGGGATTTCTGGAAATTAACCCCGTGCTTACGCATCCAGTCACGGCAGCCAGAAGTGTGGCGGATTACCATGCGCGCCAACTCTTCGTTGGTTTCGCCCTTGGTTACGCCGAGCAAATCTTGCCAGAACTCTTCTTCGGGGTAGGCGTCCAGCAAAACGTCCTGGGGAGCATCGTGCATGCAGCGCAGATTACGCGTGTGCTGCGAATTGCCGCCACGCCATTCACGTGGCGCGGCTTCCAGCAATAAAACTTCGGCTCCCTCCTCACGGGCCCGTAGCGCTGCGCATAAGGCGGCATTGCCGCCTCCTACCACTATTACGTCATAATTTTCTGGGTGTTTATTCACCACTTTTCTCCGTGCGCAAATGTATTCATTAATTGTTAGTATACAAAAGTATACGAAAAAATAGCAATAGTCAAAGCAGCTTAAGAATATAGCTGTAACTACGTATTGCAGATCGATTTATGGATGTGTACAATCGAATACATAAAAATTGCCATACAGACATTACTACCTTTTTTACAGCAACGGAGACAACGATATGAAGCGCTTTTTAGTAGGTATTGCCGCCGTGATGGCTTTTGGTAGCGCCAGCGCCCAATTAGATAACACTAACCTGGTGCTTTGTGGCGCCAGCCCTGGGGGTATGTGGTCCAACATAGGGGTGGGGGTGGATACCGCTATCAAAGCCAGCTATCCCAGTGCAGCTGCGACCTACCAGACCTCCAGCGGTGGGCCCGCCAACGTCGTCCAGGTCAAGCGTAAAACTTGCGATATAGGACTGGCCAACGATGGTGATCTGGCCGCGGCTGTCAATGGTCAGGCGCCGTTTAAGGACAAGGTCGAGGGCTTGCAAGCTATTGGCGTGATGCTGGACTGGCTGCCGGTTATGTGGGTGGCACGTAAAGACTTTGCCGATAAATACGGTATTACAAGCTTGCAGGATCTGGTCGACAAAAAAGTACCGGCCCGTTTTGTTATGAACCGCCGTGGTTTGCTGACTTCTGATATCACCACTTCCTTACTGGAAAGCCTGGACATGAGCATTGACCAGCTGAAGAAAAATGGTGGCACTATACAGTATCAGGCTTCGGGCGAGCAGGCCAACCTGATGCGCGATGGCCGCGTTGATATTATGGGCAATACCCTGTTTGAAGGCGATCGTGGCGTGATGGAAACCGCTATGAGCGTAGACCTGGTGCTGCTCGATGCGCCCGAGTCCGCCAACCAGGCCGTAATAGACCAGTATTATTTAAAACCCTGGGTAATCAAGGCCGGCGCTTTCCCCTGGCATGAGCATGACGTCAATACGGTAACCACTAGCGTAATCATGTTTGCCGACGAGGATATGTCCGAGCAAAGAGCCTATGACATTGCCAAGGCCATGATCGATAACGCCACAAAATTTGCCGGCGTCTCCAAGAGCCTGGATAAATTCAAGGCCGCAGTGCTAACCCAGCAAGATGTATTGCCGTTTCATCCGGGCGCGCTTAAGGCTTATAAAGAAGCAGGTTTGCTGTAAGGGTTCGGGGCGAGACAAAAACCAGGGGATGAAATGGCTGTAGGTACAAAAATAGTCGAGACCATGTTTGCAACCGGCGTACACCGGGATCTGACAGGCCTATTAGGACGGGTGGTGAAGTTATACGCCGCCGCCACTGCCGTATTTACCATTTATAACGCGGCTTTCTCCGATTGGGATGCGCTGGCGCGGATGATTACCTTTTTATGTCTGATGCTGGTGCTGGTGTTCCTGATCGTGGGCCACGGGCCCAGGGTCAGGCCTGATCGCCCCACCCTGGTCGATAGCTTACTGTCTTTGCTATCTCTGGCTACCCTGGTTTTTTTTGTTTCCGAAGTCGATGGTATTGCCGTCAGACTAACCCTGTTTGATCCACTGACGCCAACCTATTATTTTTTTGGGCTGGCGTTAATCGCGCTGTCGTTGGAGGCGGCGCGGCGCACCGTCGGCCTGGGTCTGACGGTAATAGTAGGAATTTTCATAATCTATAACCTCTTTGGTGACCGGCTCAGCGGCTTTATGAGCCATGGCGTTATCACCCTGGATCACTTTATCGACATTACCGTATTTACTTCAGATGGTCTGTTTAGCGTACCGATCCAGGTGACAGCCACTTACGCATTTTTGTTTGTAATGTTTGGTACGTTTTTGGAGCGCGCCGGTGGCGGGCAGTTTTTCTTTGATCTGGCGGCGGCTTTTACCGGTAAAAAAGTCGGCGGACCGGCCAAGATCGCGGTTATCTCCTCGGCTATGTTTGGTACCATTTCGGGCAGCCCTACGGCCGACGTGGTTACTACCGGCTCGGTAACCATACCCATGATGAAGCGCCTGGGCTATCCGGCGCGCTACGCTGGTGCGGTCGAGGTGGCGGCTTCCACCGGGGGCAGCATAATGCCACCGGTAATGGGCTCGGCGGTATTCATAATGGCTGAGTTTACCGGCATTGCCTACGTGGATATTGTTGTTGCCGCGATAGTGCCTGCGATACTATATTACCTAGGCATATACCTGCAAGTGCACTTGCGCTCGCTCAAGCTTGGTCATAAAGGGCTGGCCGATGACCTGGTCCCCAGTGTCAGGCAAACCTTCAAAAGTGGTGGCATATTTGTGGTGCCCCTCTTAACGCTGGTAGTGGCTTTGGCCTTGCATTACACGCCTACTTACGTAGCCCTGTATGGCGTGGTTGCGGTGCTGGTCGCCTGGATACTGCGCCGTTGCGGTTTTACCCTGGCCAAGCTCTACGATGCGCTCGCGCAAACCACCTTTAGCATGGTAGCCGTAACCGGGGCCTGCGCTGCCGCCGGTATGGTAATTGGTGGCATTACCATGACGGGTCTGGCTGGTAAGGTGGCCGACATAATCGTCTTCTTGGCGGGCTCGGACCTGTTACTGGCTTTGATAGTTACGGCCTTATGCGTAATTTTGCTGGGTATGGGCATGCCTACGCCCGCGGCCTATGCCTTGGCGGCGGCGGTGCTGGCGCCTACCCTGATTAATGAGTTTGGCGTGCCCTTAATGCACGCGCACCTGTTTATTTTGTATTTTTGTGTGTTGTCTGCTCTAACCCCGCCAGTTGCCGTAGCTGCTTATGCGGCCTCGGCAATCGCCGATGCCAACCCTCTGGGGATTGCCATAGCGGCCTGCAAGCTGGCTGTTACCGCTTTCCTGCTGCCGTTTGCCTTTGTTTACACCCCAGGGGTGACGCTCTTTGGTAGCTGGCCACAGGTGCTCGCCTCGGTTATCAGTATGCTTACGGTAGTAGTGTTGGCGTCGCTGGCCGCCGAAGGCTATGCGCGCAGGCGTATACCCATGCTACTAAGAATTGTGATGTTTGTTGCTGCGGCCCTGATATTTTTACCGGGCGAGCTCAGTACCACAACTGGATTTGTGCTGGCAATTGCCAGCTTGGCCTGGTTGCGTTGGCAAAAGCCCATGGCCGCAACGGTTTCTGCTCAGGAAAGGTAATTTATGAAAATGTCTCGTTTGTTTAAGCCATTGCTCTCTACAGCTTTGCTCGACGATGGCCATGGGTCACAAACAAATACTGCTAGAAAACACTATGTTGGCACTTCGGTGCCGCGCAAGGAAGACTTGCCGTTGGTAACTGGCACCGGCCGCTTTGTGGGCGATGTGTCGTTTCCCAAACAGTTACATATGCGCGTGGTGCGCAGCCAGGTGGCCCACGGTAAAATCCTGGCCATCCATACGCAAGAGGCTTTGGAGCTGGCGGGCGTGGTGGCGGTCTGGACCTATGCCGATATCAGCACGGTACCGCCCATACCCTACCGCGAGACCAAGGTCGAAGGCCTGCAACCGTATCGCCAACCTATCCTGGCCAAGGACAAGGTGCGCTACGTCGGTGAGCCGATAGCCATAGTATTTGCCGAAGATGCTTATCTGGCGGAAGACGCCGCCGATCTTATCTATGCCGAGGTCGAGGAGTTAGAACCTATCCTCAGCGCCCTGGATGAACCTGGCAGCTTTGATGAGACACACTCGACCCAGCCTACCGTAATTAAAAAAGGTTTTGGTGACGTCGCAGCCGGACTGGCGCAGGCCCACGCCATAGTGGACCTCGATCTTAGCGTTGGCCGCCATACGGCTGTGCCTTTAGAGACGCGCGGCGCCATCGCGGTATACAACAAGGCGCGTGACCATCTGGAATTGCACGGCTTCACCAAGCGGCCGCACTGGAACCGGGACCAGTTAGCCGAAATGCTGGCCCGTCCGCCCAGCTCGATTGATATCTACGCGATTCACGTGGGCGGCGGTTTTGGCGTGCGCGGCGAGCTTTATCCCGAAGATGTGCTGGTATGTCTGGGGGCCCTGCGCCTGGGACGCCCGGTTAAGTGGATCGAAGACCGGCGCGAACACCTGATGGCGATTAATCACTCACGCCAGCAAACCCATCACATTCGTGCCGGGGTTGACCAGGATGGCAAAATATTAGCTATAGACGAGGTCTTGTATCACGATCAGGGCGGTTACATTCGCACCCACGGCGCGCGCGTAGCTGACGTTACCCTGGGCATGTTGCTCGGGCCATACGAGGTAGCGGCTTATCAGGCCCACGGCTATTTTCGCCTGACCAATAAAACTCCGGCGGCAACCTACCGTGCGCCAGGCCGTTTTGAGGGCACTTTTGTGCGCGAGCGCCTGATGGATGCCATCGCCAGCAAGTTGCAGCTTGACCCCATAGAAGTGCGTCGGCGCAACCTGATACCGTCCAGTGCCATGCCCTACGATCGGCGCGTGTCGGCCCTGGAGACGCACGTAGTATACGACTCGGGTGATTATGCCGGGTTGCTGACCAAGGCCCTGGACTTTGCCGGCTATGAAAAATTGCAGCAAGAGGTGCAAGCGCGCCGTGCGCAGGGCGAGATGGTGGGCCTGGGGCTGGCAATGTTTGTGGAAAAAAGTGGCCTGGGCCCCTGCGATGGCGTGCGCGTCGAAGTCGATGAGGCAGGCAAGGTCTCGGTGGTCACCGGAGCAGCGTCTTTAGGCCAGGGGGTCGAGACGGTACTGGCGCAAATCTGTGCCGATGCCCTGGGCGCACCCTACGCCGACGTGCGTGTCTACCAGGGCCAAACCGATCGTATCGCCCATGGTATTGGCTCACACGCTTCCAGGACTACCGTCATGACTGGCGGAGCGACTTACGTAGCAGCCCAGCAGGTACGCGCCAAAGCCCTGGAGCTGGTGGCTTCCCGCTTTGATCTGAACGTGAGCGTGCTGGATATTATCGAGGGCAAGGTGATTAACGTCAGCGCGCCCGAGGATGTCTTGATGACACTGGCGCAGGTGGTCAAAGAGTTGCGCCCGGCGCTGGCCATACGCGAAAACCGCGAGCCTGGCCTGGCGAGCCTGGGGTGGTTTCACAGCGAGCACATGAACTTCCCTTACGGGGTGCACGTCGCCCAGGTGCGGGTTGACCCGGAGCTGGGGGCGGTCAAGGTAGAAAAATACTTCATCGCCTACGATATAGGCTGCGCGGTCAATCCCAAACTAATCGATGGCCAATTGGTTGGCGGTCTGGCCCAAGGTATAGGTGGCGCCCTGCTGGAGGAGTTTGTTTATGACGCCAATGGTCAGCCCTTATCGGTGACATTTGCAGATTACGTCATGCCCAGCGTTTGTGAGATGCCGCAGGTACAAACCCTGATTTGTCAGGATGCCCCCAGCCCATCCAATCCCTTGGGCCTGAAGGGTGCTGGCGAGGGTGGCTTAAATGCCGCTGGTGCAGCTATAGCCGCGGCCGTGGATAACGCCGTGGGGCGCCCGGGTCTGGTGACCCAGTTGCCGATCACGCCGCAGCGCTTAAAGCAGTTAATGGCGCAGCAGTCTCAGGAATCAGGCCATCAGTTGGCACAATAGTTAGTGGAATTAGCAATGTTGGTTGAAAAACAAATAGTCGGCTCTTCAGTTGAGCGTCTGGAAGACGACGCCTTGGTACGCGGTCGTGGCAGGTTTTTAGACGATTTGCAGGCTCCTGGTACCCTGGCCGCGGTATTCGTACGCTCGCCGTATGCGCACGCCCGTCTGCGCTCGTTGGACACCAGCGCCGCTCAGGCAATGCCCGGCGTGGTAGCAATCTATACACTGGCAGATCTGCTGCCACATTTGCATGAGCAGACCTTAAAGGTAGGGATGCCATCAAATGCTTACAAATTTCAAAAAGACCGCCCGGTGCTGGCCGATAAGGAGCTGGCCTATGTTGGCGAGCCCATAGCCGTTGTCATCGCTACCACCAGGTACATAGCCGAGGATGCTGCCGAACAGATATTCATGGACATCGAAGACCTGCCAGTGGCAGCCGACTGTGACCAGGTCTTTGATGCCCAGGCAGCGCTTGCGCATAGCGATACGCCCAACAACCTGATCGCCGCCTTTGACTTTAAATACGGTGACATAGAAGCGCAGTTTGGTGCCGCGGCGCATGTATTTCGTGAACATTTTCAGGCCCATAGGGGCGGTTCGCACTCGATTGAGGGGCGCGGCGTGCTAGCCTCCTATGACCCGCTTAACGGGGCATCCCACGTATGGTGCTCGACGCAAACGCCGCATGCAGCCAAGCGCCTGCTGTGCTCAATCCTGGGCCTGCCCAGTAATAAAGTACGGGTGTCGGCGCCCGATATTGGTGGTGCTTTTGGCCCAAAACTGGTTTTTTACCAAGAAGAAGCCGTAATTACCCTGGCTTCACGTTTGCTTAAACAGGCGGTCAAGTGGGTCGAAGACCGGCGTGAGCACTTTATAGCTACCGCGCACGAACGCGATCAGCACTGGGATGTAGAGATTGCGGTCGATCAAGACGCCCGTATACTCGGCATACGCGGGGCGTTTGTGCACGATTATGGTGCGTATACCGCCCGTGGTGTAAACGTGCCTTATGGCTCGGGTACCGCGGTAACACTGCCTTATAACGTGCCGGCCTATCAAATGGACGTTTATGTGGCGCTCACCAACAAGGTGCCGGTTTCATCCATTCGTGGCGCCGGCCAGCCGCAAGGCGTGTTTGTCATGGAGCGTCTGCTGGACCGCGTAGCACGTGAGCTGGATCTGGACCGGGCCGAGGTCAGGCGCAGGAACCTGCTCAGGCCGGAGCAGTTCCCCTATAAAAAACCATTAAAGCTGCGTGGTGGCCGCAATGTCATCCTCGATAGCGGCGATTATCCCGCCACCATGGAACAGGCGCTTAAAGAGTCTGGTTGGTACGATTTTCCCGCGCGTCAGCAAGAGGCCTTAAAGCAGGGACGCTACATTGGCATGGGTCTGGCAAATTATGTCGAAGCCACCGGCAGGGGGCCGTTTGAGGGCGTAAAAATTCGTATCGATTACCATGGCCAGATTTACGTTTCCTCGGGTGCGGTCGCCATGGGGCAAAGCACCAAAACCATGCTTGCGCAGATAGTGGCGCAGCAGCTTGGCGGTGATATCAAACGTATCCACGTCCACGTCGGTGATACCGATGCCATAGCCCTGGGCATCGGCGGCTTCAATAGCAGGCAAACCGTGATGGCCGGCTCCTCAGCGCATGCGGCTGCCAAGCAAATGCGCGCGCGCATTTTGCATGTGGCTGCAGCCATGCTGGCTACCGAGCCAGACAAACTGGACCTGCAAGGAGGCGCTATAGTCGCCCGTGCGAGCGGCGCCGAGCTGAGCAATATCGAGGCCGTAGCCCAGGCGGTGGAGGGGCTGGCGGGTTATGACCTGCCGGGCGGCGATGGTCCGGGACTGGAGGTTACCGCACAGATAGTCATGGATGACATGGCCTTTTCCAACGGCACCACCATAGTTGAGGTTGAGGTAGATATTCACCTGGGTGCGGTCAAGGTCAAAAATTTCTGGCTGGTACACGATTGCGGTAACGTTATTAACCCGCGTCTGGTGGACGGTCAGGTTATGGGTGGCGTGGCTCATGGGCTTGGCAACGCGTTGTTTGAATATATGGGTTTTGATAGCCAGGCCCAGCCCATTACTACTACTTTTGCCGACTACCTGCTGGTAACCGCTGCGGAAGTTGCGCCGGTAAATATTTATCACCGCCACAGTCCTTCGCCTCTGAATGAGCTGGGTGTCAAAGGCGTGGGTGAATCGGGGGTATTGCCTACGCCAGCGGCTATCGCGGGGGCGGTAGACGACGCCTTGCGGTCCTTGAACGTGCCTCCGGTGGCGGCTTTTCCGCTTACCCCGGCGCGTTTGTACGCTTTGTTGCAGCGCGCTGGTACTGGCACCAGTAACCCTGCCAAACCAGCCTGGCGCAGCGCGGCCGAGGCCTTACTGGCAAGTGCGCGTTAAGGAGCAGGTAGTGAGCATTCAGAATTTACCCTACGAACTGGCGCTGGCGCATCGCCTGCTGGTAGGCCAGGGCGTGCTGGACGCCTTTGGTCACATCAGCCTGCGCGATCCGCACAACCCCGAGCAGTTTTATTTGCCGGTGGCCTGTCCGCCCAGTTGTGTTGAGCCAGGTCACATAGAATTATTTGACCTAAGCGGCCAGCCGCTGGCCGATAGCGGGCGCAGCCATTTCTCCGAAAGGTATATACACGCGGCAATCTTCCGCGCGCGCCCCGATGTGCACGCGGTGTGCCACCACCACGCGCCAGCCATAATGCCATTTAGCATCAGCACCGCCGCCAGGCTTGCGCCGGTATCGCAAACGGGTGCGGCCATGGGTGCAGTGGTGCCTGTCTGGGACAGCCAGCACGAATTTGGCGCGACCCGCTTGCTACTGAGTTCGAACGAACAGTCTGACTCGCTGGCGCGCACGCTGGGCCAGAACTGGCTGGTTTTAATGCGTAGACATGGCGCTACCGTAGTCGGGCGCAGCTTAACCGAGCTGGTGTTTCGCGCGGTACACGCTTGCCGCGATGCCGAGGCTATACAGCGCGCCCAGGCCTTTGGCGCCATCTCTTACCTAAGCCCCGAGGAATGCCAACTGGCATCTACCTTGCGTGCCGAGCCAATGCGCAGGTGCTGGCAGCACTGGGAAAAACTTTTACCAGCAAACCTGCGCTTGTCCACATTAAATTTAACGGTTCAGGATAGTTCCTATGAAAGCAGCCCCATTTAAGTATTACAACCCCACGACCCTGGAGCAGGCGTTAAACCAACTGGCGCAGGTGGCAGATGAAGGCGGCCGGGTGCTGGCTGGTGGCCAGACCCTGGTGCCGATGATGGCCCTGCGGGTGGCCTATCCTGGCCATTTGGTAGATATCAATGGTGTGACCGAGCTAGAACGCGCCCAGGTTCAGGGCGAGCAGTTTGTCATCGGTGCGCTGGCGCGCCATGCCTGGTTTTATAAAGCCGTGGCGCCGGGTGAGCTGGGCCGCATCATGCAGGTACTGTCGCAGCATATCGCCCACCATCCGGTACGCACCAGGGGTACTTTTTGCGGCAGCCTGGCCCACTCGGACCCAGCCTCGGAATGGGCCTTGCTGGTGGCCACGCTTGAAGGCACGCTGGTCGCCGCCAGCGTAGAGGGTACGCGCGAGATTGCCGCAGCTGATTATTTTCAGGGTGCGCTCAGCACCGCTTTGCAGGAAAACGAGCTGCTACAAGAAGTGCGCCTGCCATTACTGCATGCCGAAGATAAAGGTGGGTTTTATGAATTCAACCGCCGCGCTGGAGATTTTGCCCTGGGCATGTCGCTGTGCGTCATCAGGGTGGAAAACAACACCATAACCGCCGCGCGCGTTGGCCTGGGTGCGGTTGAAGAGGTTGCACGCCGTATACCAGAGGTGGAGCAGGCTTTGCTTGGGCAGCCACCTAGTCCTGAGCTTTTGCGCCAGGCTGCGGCTTTGGTCAAGGATGTGGTTGACCCATTTACCGACGCACAAACCCCAGTCGAATACAAACGCGATCTGGCGGCGGTGGTGATCGAACGGGCGCTCAAGAACGCGCTTTATTCCAAGTAACGATTAAACAGTAGGTGCAATATGAGTGATGCAATAGTAGAGCGGCTGGACATCAGCTTAAATGTCAATGCCAGCGAATATAAGCTAAGCGTAGAACCGCGCAAGACCCTGGTGGATACCTTACGTGAGGACTGCGGTCTGACCGGTACGCACGCCGGCTGCGAGCACGGCGTTTGTGGCAGCTGCACGATTCTGGTGGATGGCAAGGCGGTGCGCTCGTGCCTGATGTTTGCCGTGCAGGCCCAGGGCAAGAAAATCCGTACGGTAGAAAGCCTGGCCGATGGCGATAAGCTGAGCCCCTTGCAACAGTCTTTTGTAGATAACCATGCCTTGCAGTGCGGCTTTTGCACGCCAGGGTTTTTGATGCTCATAACCGGGGCCTTGGAAGAAAACCCCGATTTGTCGGATGACGAGATTACGCACTTGTTGTCTTCCAACCTGTGCCGTTGTACGGGCTATATAAATATCGTCAAGGCGGTTCAGGAGCTGGTGCAAAAGCATCGTGCCGGCACCGCAGTGGTGTAGACCACAAGGTACACACAAGGTGCGTTTAAATGGCTAAAACCATACTCAGTAAAGAGCAGATGCTGCAACGCCTGCAAGAGGAAATGCGGCGTCCGCCATTTCATGCGCTGTTGGGACCGCAAGCTTATGATGCCGATCCGGCCAGTGGCGAGGTGGTGGTGCAGCTGCCGTACCAGGAGGCCTTCAGCCTCAGTCCCACGGCGGCCTTTTATCATGGGGGCGTGCTTGCCAGCCTGGTGGATATGGCGGCGCACGCGGCCATCGCAGTACAAACCGGCAAGACCGTGCCAACCATCGATTTACGTATAGATTACCTCAGGCCAGCTCCTGGGGTGACACTATTGGCGCACGCCCGGCCGTTGCGCGTAGGTCGTTCCATAGGTCGGGCAGAGGTAAAAATTTACGCTGATCAGGTGCTGGTTGTGCTTGGTCAGGGTGTATTCAGTACCCAATAATTGATAAACATCCTGGCTGCTCCTGAATAAGGTGCAAGCCAGGTATTTTGGAGGTATACATGCAAGCAGTGGTTGTTGAAGAATATGGTCCGCTGGATGGCCCTGTAGTCAAAGAAGTGCCTACTCCGGCCATGGCCGCAGACCAGGTGTTGATAGAAATTCACGCCGCCCCCGTAAATTACGTGGACACGGTGGTCATTTCTGGCAAGTACCAGTTTTTACCCGAGCTGCCGTTTACGCCCGGTAAAGGCCCGGCCGGTGTAGTCATAGCCAAGGGAAGTGCGGTCAGTGCGCTCAGCCTGGGTGATCGGGTGTTGGCGATGGTAGAGCAGGGTGGTTATGCCCAGCAGGTCGTGGCTGATCCTGAGCAATGCTACCGCTTGCCCGATAGCATGTCCTTTACCGAGGCGGCTTCCATGTCTTTGGGCTATGACACGGCCTGGTTTGCGCTACGCGCCCGTGCCCGCATCAACAAGGGTGATACGGTGCTGGTGCTAGGCGCCAGTGGGGCGGTAGGTATGGCTGCTATGCAGTTGGCCAAGGCCATGGGCGCTAGCCGGGTAATGGCTGGTGTAAGTCGTCCTGAAGCGGCCGGGCACTTAAAGGAGTTAGGCGCAGATGCGCTTATAAATCTTGCTGCACCCAACCTGCGCGACGACTTGCGTGCCCAGGTATACGCCGTCAATGACGGCGTAGGCGCCGATGTGATCCTGGATATGGTAGGTGGCGATGCCTTTGACGCTGCCATCCGCGCGCTGGCCTGGAGTGGGCGCATGGTCGTGGTTGGCTTTGCTGCTGGCCGTATTCCAACTATCAAGGCCAATTATTTGCTGGTAAAAAATATCGAGGTCAGTGGCTTGCAGATAAGCGACTACAGAAAACGCCAGCCCGAGCTGGTGGCCGAGTGCTTCAAGGAGATTTTCTCTTTTTATGAACAAGGTTTGGTCCAGGCAGCGCCAGCCAAAGAGCTGGCGCTAAAAGACTATGCCCAAGGGCTTGATATGCTTATCAAGCGCACCACCGGAGGGCACAGGATAGTACTTACGCCTGCACAATAAAGCCTAATCACGTTACAATGGCCGGTTGTTTGATATTTAAGGTGTGTTTGGCGCAACCACAGCCATATGGATAAAAGCCGCAAGCCGCTTGTAATCGGTAACCTGAAAATGCACGGCAGCCTGCAAAGCAATCAGGCTTTGCTTGGCGCTATCAAGGCTGGCTACCATTATGGTAGCCAGCTGGATAGCGCTTTGTGCCTGCCGTTTGTGTACCTGTATCAGGCGCGCGAGCTGTTGCAAGGTTCGGCCATCGCCTGGGGTGCGCAGGATCTCAGCGTTCACACGCAGGGTGCCCATACGGGTGAGATTGCTGCTGCCATGCTGCAAGAATTTGCCTGCACCTGGGTCTTGTGTGGCCATTCCGAGCGGCGCACTGCTTTCGCCGAAACCAATGCAGCGGTGGCGGCCAAGGCTAGCGCCGCATTGCAGGCCGGACTCGGGCCAGTAGTATGCGTGGGTGAAACCCTGGCCCAGCGTGAGGCCGGCCAAACCGCAGCGGTGTTGGCCGAGCAACTCCAGCCTGTGCTCGCTTTGGGGGCACCAGCGCTGGGCCGTTTGGTAATCGCCTATGAGCCGGTATGGGCCATTGGCACGGGTCAGGCGGCTACGCCGGCTCAGGCACAGCAGGCGCACAGCTTTATCCGCGCTTTGCTGGCGCAGCATGGCGCGCGTGCCACGCGCATACTGTATGGCGGTAGTGTAAATGCTGAAAATGCTGCTGCGCTATTTGCCGGTGCTGATATAGATGGCGCCCTGGTTGGCGGAGCAGCCTTGTGCGCCGCGAGTTTTTTAGGTATTTTGCAGGCCGCCAGTGACGCGGCTATGGGTTAAAATTGGGCGCTTGGCGTCTGGGATTTTTTTATGCAACTGTTTTCTACGATACTGCAAAGTCTGCAAGTCATTTCCTCTATCCTGGTGATAGTTTTGGTGTTGTTGCAGCAGGGCAAGGGCGCAGACATGGGCGCAGCGTTTGGTAGTGGTTCGGCCGGCAGCGTATTTGGCGCAGCGGGCGCAGCCAACTTTTTATCGCGCGCTACCAAGTGGGCAGCAATAGTATTTTTTGCCACCACTGGCGGCCTGGCCTGGGTAGCGCACCACCCTTCGGGTTCGCCCCTGGATAGCGGTGTAATGCAAGGCTTTAGTGCCAGCACCCCCGAGCAACAGCCAGCCAGCGGTAATGCCGTACCGCAGCTGGATAAGTCCGTGCCTGACGTATCCGGCAGTTTGTCAGTGCCTGGCCCGGCTAACGACGCGGCTGCTGATAGTCAGGCAGCCGTACCGGAAGTTGGTAACGCCGCCGATTCGGCTGCGGCAGTGCCACAGGTTCCAGTTGCGCCGGATAATAGTGTGCCTACGGGTAATTAGTATTCTTGCCAGGATAAGCGATCATGCTCAAAAATAAAATCGTATTGCTCGCACTGACTACGGCGCTACTTGGTGGTGCTGCCGTGGCCAAGGATATCAAGGATTGGCGCAAAAGTGGCAGCGCGCAGCAAAAGCTCGAAAACCTGGTCGAGATCGTACCGTCTACCGCGCAAATCATGGTCGATGTGGGCGCGCGCTATCAGAATATTTACTGGGCTGGCAAGCTTGGCCAGTGGCGCTTTGCCCAGTACCAGCTTGATGAGTTGACCGAGATGATCGAGGTGCTGCAACTCGCTAGTCCCAAGCGTGAGCAAACCGCCCAGGTATTTTTGGACGAGGCCCTGGGGCAGTTTAAGCCAGCCATAGAAAAGCAGGATTGGGTATCGTTTGAAAGGGCCTTTAACCACATGCGCGCCCATTGTATACAATGTCATGAGGCTAACGACCACGCCTATATAGTGCCGCCCAGGCATCCTGTTACCGCACCTAGCGTAATTCTTAACCTGCAATAAAGCTGCTGTTGTTAAAGCAGGGCCATTAATTTTGCAGGTTCTGAAAGCTTGCACCGGCCTGCGCAGCGGTGTCAGCCTCCAGTGCGCGGTAGCGCTGCACTACCGTATGTCCAAGCGCGGTCAGACGCGCTCCGCCGCCGTCCTTGCCGCCGTGCAGCTTGTCGATGAGCGCAGCGCCAAACAGGCCGTTACATTCTTCTACCAGGGCCCAGGCGCGGCGATAAGAGATTTTCAAAGCGCGCCCTGCCGCGGCGATTGACCCCAAGCGATCGATTTGCTCCATCAAGTCCACTTTGCCGGGGCCCAGGCGGCCATTGGCAAGTATTATACGCAGGCGTATCGTTGGTGCAGAAGCCTTATCTGTACCCATAAATGGTAAGCTCCTCCAAGGCGGTTTAAGCTACCGTATTAAACGATACTCCCTTGATCTGTGCAAATATATGCTGGCCCGGTGTCAGGCCCAGGCGCTTGACCGAACGCTGCGACAAGCGCGCCATAAAATCAAAACCAGTCTTATTGGCCAGGGATAAGCGCACAACCGCTTCGGCCGGCCCGAGATTGTCTATGGTAACTATTTTGACCGCTAGGGAGTTTAAAATGCTGCTGGCGCTGGGGCGCTGCAAGGCGATGCTGACGTCGCTGGCGGCGATACGGATGCGCACCGCAGCGCCGGGTTTTAAGTTTGGGCCGATCACAAATACCTCGGTGCCAAACACGTCCAGGCTGGCTATGCCATCGCTATCGACCCGTATTACCTGAGCTGGCAGGACCGCGGCGCTGGCGCGGCTGTGAGCAAAGGGCAAGGCTGGGTCGGTCAGGGCGGTATTCAAAGGGCCGCTATAGCTGACCCGACCGTTTTGCAGGCACACCAGGTAGTCGGCCAGCCGTTCCACCTCGCTGATGTCATGCGACACCAGTATTATGGGCAGCGTGAGTTGCTTGTGCAGCGCCTCGAAGTAGGGCAGGATTTCGTCCTTGGCCATACGGTCGAGTGCCGCCAGCGGCTCGTCCATTAGTAACAAACGGGGTTGGGCGAGCAAGGCACGGCCGATGGCTACGCGCTGGCGCTCGCCTCCGGAGAGCGCGCCTGGCTGGCGACCAATCAGGTGCGCCAGCCCCAGCAGCTGCACCACCTCATCAAAACTAATCGGTAGCTGCGCGGACTGGTTGCGGCGCAAGCCATACAGCAGGTTCTGGCGCACCGACAAATGCTGAAACAGGCTGGCTTCCTGGAAAATATAACCAATTGGCCGCTGGTGTGGCGGACGAAAATAGCGGCCAGCCTGCCAGGCCTGCGCGCCAAAATAAATATTGCCAGACATTTTTTGCAGGCCCGCCATAGAGCGCAATACCGTGGTTTTGCCACAGCCCGACGGCCCGAATAAGGCGGTTATACCCTGCATGGGGGCGCTAAACGCTACATCCAGCGCAAATGCCCCTAGCCGGCCCCGTAAGTCCACGCGTATTTTGTCGCTGGTAGCGCTTTGACTGTTATCCGCCATCTTAATCGGCACCCCTGGCGCTGCGCCGTGCCAGCATAGATACGGCCAGAATCACCAAAAACGAAAACACCAGCATCCCGGCAGACAAAATATGTGCCTGCTGCCATTGTAAGGTTTCGACAAAGTCATAAATAGCTATTGAGAGCACCTTGGTCTGCCCCGGTATATTGCCGCCAATCATGAGTATCACGCCAAACTCGCCAATTGTATGGGCAAAGCCAAGTACCGCTGCGCTTAAAATGCCCAGACGCGCCTGCGGCAGGGCTACGCTTATAAAGCTATCGAGCGGGCTGGCGCCCAAGGTGGCGGCCACTTCCATAGGGCGCGTGCCCATGGCCTCGAAGGCATTACGAATGGGTTGCACCACAAAGGGCATGGAATAAATAAGCGAGCCAAACACCAGCCCGGCAAAAGTAAAGGCAAAGGTGCGCACCCCCGCCAGGGGGCCAAAAACACCGCCCAGGCCCGCCGGCCCCAGGGCAATCAGTAGATAAAAGCCCAGCACCGTTGGCGGCAGCACCAGTGGCAAAGCCACTATGCTGGCCACCACCTCTTTATAGCGCGCCTTTGAGCTGGCCAGCCACCACGCCAGGGGCGTACCTATTAATAGCAGCAATACGGTGGTAATGCCCGCCAGCTCCAGGCTTAATTGGATCGGTTGCCAGATTTCAGCCGTCAGCATACTGGTGCAGTCACTTAATGGTCCAGGGCGTAGCCGTATTTGCGGATTATTTGCGCCGCGGTATCGCCCTTAAGAAAATCCATAAAGGCCACGGCTGCTGGGTTGTCCCGGCCCTTGTTCAGCAACACCGCGTCCTGGCGAATCGGCTGGTAAAGCTCCTGAGGCACGACCCAGTAGCTGCCTTGCGTGTCTTGCGCCACCTGACCCAGGGCCACAAAGCCAAGCTCGGCGTTGCCGGTTTTCACGAACTGAAAGGTTTGGCCAATATTCTGGCCTTGGATCAGCTTGTCCTGCAATACGGGCAAGAGTTGCAGCGCGGTCAGCGTTTGTACGGCAGCCAGGCCATAAGGCGCGGTATCCGGGTTGGCGATGGCTATATGCCGTACGTCTTGTGCCTGCAAGGCTTGTGGCCCGGTGATTTGCGCCTGGGCTGTGGCCGAATACAACACCAATTGACCGATGGCATAGGTAAATACGCTATCGGCCACGCCCAAACCGGCCGCAGCGGCCATGCCAGGGCGCTTATCGTCAGCCGCCAGAAACACCTCAAATGGTGCATCCTGGCTGATCTGGGTATAAAACTGGCCGGTGGCGCCAAAGGATAATTTGGCTTCGTGGCCGCTAGCCGAGCTAAAGGCGGCCGCGATTTCTTTGGCTGCGGCGGTGAAATTGGCCGCGACCGCTACATTGGTAGTGGCGGCCTGCGCCACAGAAGAGGCACCAAGCAGGGTGCTGGCGCTAACTACCAGGGTGGTGAGAAAAGATTTATGCAGGCTCATGATTTGGGTTTCAATATGTTTAAGAAAACATATCGGATATTAAACCCATACAAAAAAAACAACAAGCGTAAAGTGGTTATGGCGCTGCCTAACCATAGGTTGGCGGCCTTGGTGTGGGTGAGTTTATAATTTACCGTATTGTTTAAGCGCCGCCGCCAATCCCTCAGTGCCCACATGGACCATGAATTATTGATAAATCCAACCAGCTTGCCGGGTGTGTTGCTAATACAGCCGGTGCTGCACGAGGATGAGCGCGGTTATTTCTATGAATCATTCAATCGCCAGCGTTTTTGGGCGCAAACCGGCCTGGAGCTGGATTTTGTGCAAGCAAACGTGTCATTTTCCCGACGGGGTGTATTGCGCGGCTTGCACTACCAGCGTCGTTACCCCCAGGGTAAGCTGATCAAGGTGCTGCATGGCTGCGTATTTGACGTGGTGGCCGACGTCAACCCGGCTTCGGCCAATTATGGCCGGCATATTACGGTGCAATTATCGGCCGAGAATAACACCCACCTGTGGGTGCCGCCCGGTTACGCCCACGGCTTTTACGTGCTGAGCCAGGCGGCGCGGGTGCACTATCAGTGCACGCAGTATTATCAGCCCCAGGACGAAGCGGGGGTGATCTGGAGCTGCCCCAGGCTGGCGATAGACTGGCCCACACGCCAGCCAATATTATCTGCCAAGGACAGCAGGCTGCCTGAGCTGGCCTAATTTGGTGCTATAATCGCTGCCTTTAGAGAAAAAAACAGTGCCGTCGTGGTGGAACTGGTAGACACGCTATCTTGAGGGGGTAGTGGCGAAAGCTGTGCGAGTTCGATTCTCGCCGACGGCACCATATAATAATTTTCTGGCGGTTATTTACGCCGCTGTAACGCGAAAAGACGTTATTACCGGACGTGGCTTGTTTGCGGCTTGCCATAAATCGTATTGGCTTTGCATGTTTAGCCACATTTCTGTGCTGGTTCCCAAAGCGTTGTGCAAACGCAGAGCCATATGGCAGAGATGCCAGCCGAGCCGCTGAGAATACGCTATAGGGCGGCGCGGGTCACGCCCAGGCGGGTAGTCACTTCAGTAACGGTTAGGTCGCCCAGGTATGCGCGCTTGGCTAGTTACTTATAGCGCATCTTTGTGGCTGCATTGATGCGTGCGGTGACGTTTATGCCACGGCCTGCATATATGCATGGGCTTGCTGTAGCACCGCGCGTCCGGTAGCGGTGAGGCGTCCATGCTGCTCTACTACCGCGTAGCCCGCCCAAAAGCTTTTGCTATCGCGCTCCTGGGCCTGGAGTGCGTGGGCGCGCTGGGTGGCATCCAGCTGCTTGCTGGCCAACAGGCGCGCCATGGCGCGGTGCATGCGCGCGCTAACGTAGGTGGCGTGGTAAATGCCGTCCATAGGACGCGGGTCGATGCGTAGCGGTGATTGGTAGAGCTCGCTATCGTCATTGGCCACCAGCATTTCGTCCTGGGCGAAGGCAAACAGCAGGCAATGCGCGCTTTCGTGCGCCAGTACCTCGATCAGGTCTATATCGCTATTGTGCGATTCAATGTTCAAGAACAAGCCACCCCACAGCATATAGGACGAACCACCATCGAACTGATAGTTGGCTGCCGGGTCGGCAACCACCATACACAGCTCACGGATCAGGCCGTTGAATTCGGCCGCCAGCTCTGGTATAGCGCTGTGCATAAGCGCAGTGGCGCTGGCAAAACGTGTCCGAAAGGCTGCGGCCTGAGTCTCATCAGGGGCCAGCATGGCAAACGAGGTGTCGGGGTCGGTATCCATCAGGCGCCGGTACAGCGCCACGCGCCCGGCATCAAGATCATTTAAGGAGCAGAGCGCCAGTCCCTCAGCTGCGGGTGCCTGCTGGCATAGTATGGCAGCCAGCTGGCGCGCCAGCTCGGTGTCTTGCGCCATCAATGCCATGGCGAGCTCGTAATACAGGCCAAAGGCATAAGGCCCAAAGCGCTGGCCGGCGCGCAATTGAGCGATTATGGCTTGTAAAGATTCAGCGTCTAAAACCGATGCGGCGTGTTGCTCTATATGCGCCAGGCTGTCGGCCAACAGGGCGTGAGCATTGGCATCCAGCCAGCGTGCCCGTTGACCGTCAGGGCCAAAGTCAAAACTCAGTGCAAAAGTAGCCATAAGAAAAAAGCAGCGTTGCAGCTGCCTTTAAAGTAATTATGTATATGCAAGGGCCTGCTATACCTTGCCGCCAATTTTAGACCCTAGCTTGCTACCTAGGCCGGGCTGTATCGCGCCTGCCGTGGCCGCCAGCTTGCTGCCTGGTTTGGTATCGCCAATTTTGGCGTCGATGGCGGCTTGCGAGCGCCCCGCGATGCCGCGCATGCGCGTCTTCTCTTACGACCGGTTGCTGCGCAGCCGACGGCTGCCGCAGGGTACCTGGATTTTTACCGACTTCGACCGGCTTGGTGCCTGGGATCTGGAGTTGGCGGCGCACGTGTGCCAGGAGTTGCGGGCGGCCGGTATGCAAGTACTGAATAGCCCGGCAATGTTCCTGGGCCGCTTTGATTTACTGCGCTGCCTGCACGCCCGCGGCATAAATAGCTTTATGGTGTGGCGCGCGTATGAGCTTGACGCCATCGAGCGCTGGCCGGTATTTTTGCGTACCGAAGCCGCGCACCGGGGCGTGCTAAGCGATTTAATCAGCACGCGCGCTGAATTGGAGCAGAATCTGCAAAAATTCACCGCGCTCGGCTACCCTTTGCGTGATTTGATGGTGGTCGAGTACTGTGCCGAGCCACTGGCCAGCGGGGTATTTCGCAAATATGCCGCCTACCGCGTAGGTGAGCGCATATTTCCCGCCCTGGGGGCGCACGAACCCAACTGGGTAGCAAAATTTGGCAAACACGGCGCGGCCAGCGCCGCAGATTATGAGCAGGAGCTGGCCGCAGCGCGCGCGCCCTGCGAGCACGTAGAGTTACGCCAGGCCTTTGATATAGCCGGGTTGCAATACGGCCGGCTTGATTATGGCATGGTGGATGGTCGCATACAGGTATACGAGATTAATTCCAACCCTTTTTACGGCAAGTCGCTCAAACAGCACCCCTATGCTACGCGCCTGCAAACTGCCGCGCTCATAGACAAGTACCTGGCCGAGGCGCTGCAAGCCATAGATGTAGCTACTGGCCGCGCCGCCAGGATTAAAGACCCGCTGCTTGCCAGACAAAGACTAAAGGACTTAAGACCGGCGCCTGACTGGCTTTGGCGCCGCTCGCGCTGGATGGCCTAAAACATAGGCCAGTAGCGGTCGGGCTCAAACATAGGGTCGGGGCCAGGGTGGTGGTGCGTGACGTAACGCCCCTGGGTATCAAAGAAAACGTACATCAGCGAGTTCCAGAACCCGTCTTGTTTGTAGCGGTAGTTAAATACCGGCGTGCGCGCACCGGGCAAACCCACGCTATCTATAAAGGCGGGCGGGCCAAACTCGCAGCTGACATCGTCCTGGGTCCAGCTGCCAGTATTTAGCAGCTTAAAGTGCTGGTCATTAAGCAACTGGCTGATCTGGATAACATTGCCCTGTGCGTCTAACTCGCCGCCCCAGGCGTACTGGCCCATCGGCTGGGTGCTCCAGACTACGCGTGTCGCGCCGCTACGTGCCGTACACTCCAGGTCGGGGGCGCCGTATTGCTGTACTATCTGGCTTAAAGGCGTATTGGCTGGGGTTTGGCCTATATTGGCGCAAGCGCCCAAAGCAAGTAGTGCAGCAGGTATCGTCATGCGGATAAATAATTTGCAGAACATAGCCTTATAGCCGTTACTTAGAGTAGAACCCAAGTTTAACTAGATTTTGTAGTACTGCCTATGCGTGCAAACAAGACAAAAGTACTGGCTAAAATGCAAAATGTTGTTAACAAGCAACGCAAAATGCCTGAAACTGGGGCCTAATCCCAGGACTATATAGCCTAGCGTGCTGTTTTTTGGTGCAATACATCTAACTTCCCATTGCGGAGTTAAAAGAGCAGCAGCAAATTGTTGGCCTGCTCTGATTCCCATAAATTAACGGAGATTTCTTACATGAAAAAGACTCTGCTCGCTGCTGCTCTGCTGGCCGGCTTTGCCACCGCTGGCGTTGCCCAGGCAGAAACGTCCGTAACCTTGTACGGTGTAGTTGATGCCGGTTACGCCTACTCGCAACAAAAAGTTGATGGCAAACAGTGGAAAGGTCAGCCCTCGTCAGCTCACTATCGCAAGACCTCTTCGGGTCTGAACGATGGTGTGGTCTCCGGTATGGCCGGCAGCCGTTTTGGCTTGCGTGGTTCCGAAGATCTGGGTGACGGCCTACGCGCCATTTTCACCCTGGAAAAAGGCGTCAACATCGCTAACGGTGGTAACGCTGGTGGCACCGATGGCTTTAGCCGTCAAGCCTGGGTTGGTCTGGCCAGCGACAGCTGGGGTACCTTTACCATGGGCCGTCAGTACAATATGGGTGCCAAGTTCGTCTACGATACTTTCCCTGTTGGTAGCTTCAGCATGCACGACGCTGATAAAACCTTTGGTGGTATCGGCTACGGCAACCGCATGAACAACAGCTTCCGTTACCTGACGCCTAACTTCTCTGGCTTTGAAATGGGTATCCAGTACGGTAACCCTGACAAAGAAATTGTGCGTTACAACGGTATGGCTGATGCTGTTTATAACTTACAATTTGGTAAGAACCTTGGCGAAAAATTAGAGCGTTCTAACTGGATTTCGGTCGGTGCCAAGTACGTTAATGGCCCACTCGCTGTAGCCGCAAGCTATGACCGTATGAGCCAGTCAGCTGCACCTGATGCCATAACCAGCTGGAATATCGGCGCGTCCTACGACTTTGAAGTGGTCAAAATCTCCGCTTTGTTTGGCCAGGATCGCAAAGGCAAGCTGGGCTGGGGTGGTAACATGAACGGCTATAGCTTGGCCGGTAGTGGTGGCTATGCCGAGTATGCTTACGGTAGCTCTGGCAGCAATGACTTCCGTTCCAACAACTTCTACCTCGGTTTGGTTGCGCCTATCGGCGGTGGTGACCTGGGTATCGCCTGGGCTACCTCGCACTCCAACCTGGATGATGTTAAATACTACAAAGCCAAAAACATCAACATCTACAGCGTCAACTACGTGTACCCCTTGTCCAAGCGTACCAAAATCTACGCCTACGGCAACTACGGTACCGGTATTGGCTACGTGAATGGTGCCAAAGGTCAGGAAGCTGGTCTGGGCCTGTTCCACGCATTCTAAGCATATAGCGCAGATTACTGCGTAAGTGTGCCGCCCGGCTTGCCGGGCATTGCGTAAAACCACCCTTAGGGGTGGTTTTTTTTGGCCTGTTGTATGGCGCTTTGCTTTGGCTGTACATGGTTCAAATGCTATTGATTCTTATTAACTAAATATCCTGCATTTGATCTGGGTCGTGTAATCGCAGCGGGCAAAAATGCTACAATCCCATGGTTTGATTATCACCAGCCGAGGCTTTGCATGAATCTTGCCGAGTATTTTCCGGTACTGCTGTTTATAGTGGTGGCTACGCTGTTGGGCAGCGCCTTAATGCTGGCCGGCCGCTTTTTGGGACCCCACAAGCCCGATGCCGAAAAGCTCTCCGTCTACGAGTGTGGTTTCGAGGCTTTTGGTGACGCGCGTATGCAGTTTGACATCCGCTACTACCTGGTAGCCATACTGTTTATCATGTTCGATCTCGAAATAGCGTTTTTGTTTCCGTGGGCCATGGCCAACGGTACGGTGGGCATGGTGGGCTTCTGGACGGTAGCTGTTTTTCTGGCCCTGCTTACCATCGGCTTTATCTACGAATGGCGCCGTGGCGCCCTGGATTGGGAGTAGGGGGTAGCAATGGCTGCAGAAGGCGTACTTAACAAAGGTTTTATCACCACCAGCGCGGACAAGTTTTTAAACTGGGCCAAAACCGGCTCGCTTTGGCCCATGACCTTTGGCCTGGCCTGTTGCGCGGTCGAGATGATGCACGCTGGCGCCGCGCGCTACGACCTGGACCAGTTCGGCATTATCTTCCGTCCCAGCCCCAGGCAGTCCGATCTGATGATCGTGGCCGGCACTCTGTGCAACAAGATGGCCCCGGCGCTGCGCAAGGTCTACGACCAGATGCCCGAGCCGCGCTGGGTGGTTTCCATGGGCTCGTGCGCCAATGGTGGTGGCTACTACCACTATTCCTACTCGGTAGTGCGCGGCTGCGACCGTATCGTGCCGGTGGACGTCTACGTACCGGGCTGCCCGCCCACGGCCGAGGCGCTGGTCTACGGCCTGTTGCAGATGCAAAACAAAATCCGCCTCACCAATACCATCGCCCGCTAGACGGGGCCTACCTCTACCAAGATACACTATGACACGGCTACAAACCCTTAACCACAATCTGCACAAGGTATTAGGCGATGGCATTGATTTAAGCGTAGCACGCGGCGAGCTGACTTTGCAGCTACCAGCGCAGGCCTGGCAGGACACCTGCCGCATTTTGCGCGACCACGCCGAGCTGCGCTTTGAATCCCTGATAGATTTATGCGCTATCGATTATTCCGCCTGGAAGGCCCCCACTTACGGGCCCGATTACGCGCCACATCCGCAGCGCTATGCGGTTGTGGTGCATTTGCTTTCGGTTACCCATAATTGGCGCCTACGCGTGCGCGCTTACGCCAGTAATGACGATTTTCCCGTAATGGCCTCGCTGGTAGACATCTGGCCCGCGGTTAACTGGTTCGAGCGCGAGGCCTTTGACCTGTTTGGCGTGGTCTTTGAGGGCCACCCCGATTTACGCCGTATTCTTACCGACTACGGCTTTATCGGCCACCCGTTTCGCAAGGATTTTCCTATCTCCGGGCACGTCGAGATGCGCTACGACGCCGAGCAGAAACGCGTGGTTTACCAGCCCGTAACCATCCAGCCGCGCGAGGTCACCCCCAGGGTGGTGCGCGACGATCACTACGGCATAGAGCGGTACTAACATGGCAGAAATCCAGAATTACAATCTTAACTTCGGCCCGCAACACCCGGCCGCCCACGGCGTACTGCGCCTGGTGCTGGAGCTCGACGGCGAGGTGGTGCAGCGCGCCGATCCGCATATAGGCCTGTTGCACCGCGCCACCGAAAAGCTCGCCGAGCACCGCACGTTTTTGCAAGCCTTGCCCTATATGGACCGGCTCGATTACGTCTCCATGATGTGCAATGAGCACGCCTATTGCATGGCGGTGGAAAACCTGCTGGGCATACAGGTGCCGCTGCGGGCCCAGTACATCCGCGTCATGTTCGATGAAATTACGCGCATCCTCAACCACCTTATGTCGCTCGGTTCACACGCGCTGGACGTAGGCGCCATGGCGGTGTTTTTGTACGCTTTTCGCGAGCGCGAGGATTTAATGGACTGCTACGAGGCCGTTTCGGGTGCGCGTATGCACGCGGCCTATTACCGGCCCGGTGGTGTGTACCGCGACCTGCCTGATAGCATGCCGCAGTATCAAGGCAATAAATACCGCTCGGACAAAGAGCTAAAGGCCATGAACGCCGATCGCTCCGGTTCGCTGCTGGATTTTATCGAGTCCTTTACCCAGCGCTTTCCGGCTTGCGTCGACGAGTACGAAACCTTGCTCACCGAAAATCGCATCTGGAAGCAGCGCCTGGTGGATGTTGGCGTAGTGTCGCCCGAGCGTGCCTTGGCCCTGGGCTTTACCGGTCCCATGCTGCGTGGTTCGGGCATAGAGTGGGATTTACGCAAAAACCAGCCCTATCAGGCCTACGACAAGGTGGATTTCAGTATCGCCGTTGGTACCAACGGCGATTGTTACGACCGCTACCTGTGCCGGATCGCCGAGATGCGCGAGTCCAACCGCATAATTATTCAGTGTATCCAGTGGTTACGCGCCAATCCGGGCCCGGTTATCGTCGCCAGCCACAAGGTGGCGCCGCCCAAGCGCGCCAATATGAAGCACGGTATGGAGGATTTAATCCACCACTTCAAGCTCTTTACCGAGGGCATGCACGTGCCCGAGGGTGAGACCTACGCCGCGGTCGAGCACCCCAAGGGCGAGTTTGGCATTTACCTGGTGTCCGATGGCGGCAACAAGCCCTATCGCATGAAGATCCGCGCGCCTGGCTTTGCCCACCTGCACTCGCTCGAAGAAATGTCCAAGGGGCACATGATTTCCGACGTCGTTACCATTATTGGTACGCAGGATATCGTGTTCGGTGAAATCGACCGCTAGGAACCACAAGCAGATGTCTAAATTATTATCCGCACAAGCTTATCAGGCGATAGACCAGGAAATTACCAAGTACCCCGCCACAGAGCGGCAGTCGGCCGTGATGGCAGCGTTGGCGATTGCCCAGCTGGAGCACGGCTGGGTCTCGCCTGAGATTATCCGCGAGGTAGCCGAATATCTGGACATGCCACCCATCCGCGTGCAGGAAGTGGCCAGCTTTTACAGCTCGTACCAGACCCAGCCGGTGGGGCGCTTTACCCTGACGATTTGCACCAACCTGCCGTGCGCCTTGCAAGGTAGCACAGAGGTGGCGCAGTACCTCAAGGATAAGCTGGGTGTGGATTTTCACGAGACTACGGCCGATGGCCTGTTTACCTTGCTGGAAGGCGAGTGTATGGGTGCCTGTGGCGATGCGCCCGTACTCATCGCCAACGCTACCCACATGTGCTGCCGTATGCAGCCCGCAAAAATCGACGCCCTAATCGCCGAGCTGAAGGAGTCCGCATGAGCGCGCAGGCCGTACTGGAAAAATTTTCTGCCGGGGCGCTGGCCCCCGAACTGGGTGGTGACCCGGCCCGTAGCATGATATTTCATGGCCGTCATTTGCAGCCGCAGATTCTGGCGGGCCTGGATGGCTCTAACTGGGGTATCAAGGATTATATGGCGCGGGGCGGCTACCAGGCCTTGCAAAAGGTTTTAAAAGGCATGCAGCCCGACGATGTCATCGCCGAGCTTAAAGTCTCCAGCCTGCGCGGCCGTGGCGGGGCGGGCTTTCCCACTGGCTTGAAGTGGTCGTTCATGCCGCGCAATTTTCCCGGCCAGAAATACGTAGTCTGCAACTCCGACGAGGGCGAGCCAGGCACCTTTAAAGATCGTGATATTTTGCGCTACAACCCGCACTCGGTTATCGAGGGCATGATAATCGGTGGTTTTGCCATGGGTGCGTCGGTTGGTTACAACTACATCCACGGCGAGATCTTCAGCGTCTACCAGCGCTTCGAGCAGGCCCTGGCCGAGGCCCGTGAGGCGGGCTTTCTGGGTACGGATATTCTGGGCTCGGGCTTTGACTTTCAGCTCTACGCCCACCATGGTTTTGGCGCTTATATTTGTGGCGAGGAAACCGCGTTGCTGGAGTCGCTCGAAGGCAAAAAAGGCCAGCCGCGCTTTAAGCCGCCATTTCCCGCCAGTTACGGTCTGTATGGCAAGCCCACCACGATTAACAATACCGAAACCTTTGCCTCGGTGCCTTGGGTTATCAATATGGGTGGACAGGCCTATCTGGAGTCCGGCATAGAAAAGGCCGGCGGCTCCAAGATTTTTTCGGTCTCGGGCGACGTCGAGCTGCCGGGTAATTACGAAGTGCCCCTGGGTACCCCTTTTGCCAAATTATTGGAGTTGGCCGGCGGGGTCAGGGGTGGGCGTAAGTTAAAGGCGGTCATACCTGGGGGTTCGTCCTCGCCGGTATTGCCGGCCGAGATCATGCTGCAAACCAATATGGACTACGACTCCATCGCCAAGGCCGGCTCCATGCTGGGCTCGGGCGCGGTGATCGTACTGGACGAGACGCGTTGTATGGTCAAATCGCTGATGCGTTTATCGTACTTTTATTTTGAAGAGTCCTGTGGCCAGTGCACGCCTTGCCGCGAGGGCACGGGTTGGCTGTATCGCATGATGCACCGCATGGAAAACGGTCAGGGCACCATGCAGGATATAGAAACACTCGACTCGGTAGCCTATAACATGATGGGGCGCACCATTTGCGCCCTGGCAGACGCCGCCGCCATGCCGGTACGCAGCTTTATCAAGCATTTCCGCAGCGAATTCATCCACCACGTCGAACACCAGGACTGTGTGGTTGCCAAGTACTTGTAGGTCAGGACACGCAATGGTAGAAATCACCATCGACGGGCTCAAGATTCAAGCCGAAGAGGGCAGCATGGTAATCCAGGCTGCACACGCGGCGGGCCTGTATATACCCCATTTTTGTTATCACAAAAAGCTTAGCATCGCCGCTAATTGCCGCATGTGTCTGGTCGAGGTCGAAAAAGCCCCCAAGGCCTTGCCGGCTTGCGCCACCCCGGTAACCAACGGCATGGTAGTGCATACGCGCTCGTCTAAGGCGGTCGAGGCGCAGCGCGCGGTGATGGAGTTTCTGCTCATCAACCACCCGCTGGATTGCCCGGTGTGCGACCAGGGCGGTGAGTGCCAGCTACAGGATTTGGCGGTGGGTTACGGCCAGTCGGCCTCGCGCTACCAGGAAACCAAGCGCGTGGTGTTTCACAAAGAAATGGGGCCACTCATCTCGGCCGAGCAAATGCAGCGCTGCATACACTGCACCCGCTGTGTGCGCGTAGGCCAGGAAATCGGCGGCATCATGGAAGTCGGCATGCTTAACCGTGGCGAGTTCTCCGAAATCACTACTTTCGTGGGTGAGGCGGTCGAGTCCGAGCTGTCTGGCAATATGATCGACGTCTGCCCGGTGGGCGCCTTGCTCTCCAAGCCATTCCTGATGAATGCGCGTACCTGGGAGCTGGCGCGGCGGCGCTCGGTGAGCCCGCACGACAGCCTGGGCGCCAACCTGGTGGTGCAAAGCAAGCTGGACCGCGTAGTACGCGTGGTGCCGTTTGAGAACGAACCGGTCAACGAGTGCTGGATTAGCGACCGTGATCGTTTCTCCTATACCGCCTTGTATAGCGAGGATCGCTTGCAAACCCCGCTGGTGCGCGGCTGCGACGGCCAATGGCAGGAAGCTTCCTGGCAGGATGCCTTGCAAGCCGTGGTCAGCGGCCTGCGACAGGTGTTGGCCGATGGCGGTGCCAGCCAGATAGGCGCGCTGGCCAAAGATAATGCCACGCTCGAAGAGCTAGCTTTGCTGGCGCGTTTAACGCGCGCGCTGGGTTCGGAAAATATCGACGCGCGCCTGCACGGCGCTGGGGCTGCACTGGATGCGGTCCGCGCTGGTGTGCCCTGGTTGGGTATGCCGGTAGCCGAGCTTAACCAGCTCGACCGCGTATTGGTATTAGGCAGTTTTTTACGTAAAGACCATCCCTTAATGGCCCAACGTTTGCGGCAGGCCGCCAAACAGGGCATGCAGCTTAACCTGATCGATAGCGTGGCGGTGGATCCGCTCGTACCGGTTAAGGGCCGTATGACGCTTAAGCCCTCGGCCTGGGTCAATGCCCTGGCCGAGGTGGCCGTGGCGCTGGCGCAACTCAAGGGCGCCGAGCTGCCCGCCACGCTGCAAGGCGTACAGGCCGGGGCATCAGCACAGGCCATTGCCGCCAGTCTGGCCAGTGGTACAAACGTGGCGGTATTCATTGGCAACGGCGCGCTGGGCCACGAGCAGGCCGCGCAGTTGGCTGCTAACGCCCAGTTTATTGCCGAGCTGGCCGCTGGCCGCCTGGGCTTTTTAACCCCTGGGGCCAATACCGTAGGCGCTTATCTGGCTGCTGCCGTGCCCGCTGCAGGCGCTCTGGATGCGCGGCAAATGCTGGCCGGTACGCCTTTGAAAGCCTATCTGGTGCTGCAAGCCGAGCCCTTGCTCGATAGCGATCTGGGCCAGGTGGCTGTGCGCGCCTTGCAGGGTTCGGCCATGGCTGTAGCCTTGACGTCCTACAAATCCGCGGCTGCAGATTGGGCCGACGTGATGCTGCCGGTGGCGCCCTTTACCGAAACCTCGGGCAGCTTTGTTAACGCCGAGGGTCGTATCCAAAGCTTTAAGGGGGTTGCCGCGCCAGTGGGCGAATCGCGCCCGGCCTGGAAAGTCCTGCGCGTGCTGGGTAATCTGCTTGAGCTGGAAGGTTTCGAGGATGAGACCTCCGAGTCGGTGCGCGAGACGGTAATCCAGGGTGGTATCGAGGCGCAGTTATCCAATCAGATCAAGCTCGCCCCGGCTACCAGCGCCGTGGGTGACTCCTTGGAACGCGTGGCGGAAACGCCGATTTACCGCAGCGACGCCCTGGTGCGTCGTGCGCAACCCTTGCAGGAGCACCAAAACTCGGCGCCGCCGCAGGCCTACGCCAGCGCCGCCACCTGGCGGGCCTTGGCCATCGAAGCCGGGGCCCAGGTGCGTGTCAGCAGCGCGCACGGGGTGGTCGAGCTTACGGCTGCCATAGATGACGCGGTAGCTGCTGATACCTTGCGCATCGCGGGGGCTTTTGAACAAACTGCGGCACTGGGCATGGGCTCAGGCGCCGTCAGCGTGGAGCGTTGCTAATGGACTGGTTAAACGTGGTCAATGATTTTGGCGCTGGTTTGATTGGTGCCACCCCGTGGCTGGTGGTCTGGACCCTGATCAAGATCCTGGTGATCGCCGTTCCGATCATTTTATGCGTGGCTTACCTGACCTACTGGGAGCGTAAGATGATCGGCGCCATGCACGTGCGCCTGGGGCCTAATCGGGTGGGGCCCAGGGGTTTACTACAGCCCTTTGCCGACGTCTTCAAGCTACTCACCAAAGAGATTATCCTGCCCAACAAGGCCAGCCCGGTGCTGTACGTATTGGCGCCTATTGTTACGCTGATGCCGGCGTTGGCGGCCTGGGCCGTGATACCTTTTCAGCCGGATGTGGTACTGGCCAATATCAACGCCGGCTTGCTGTTCATCCTGGCGATTACTTCGATTGAGGTCTATGGCGTAATCATGGCGGGCTGGGCCTCGAACTCCAAGTACGCGCTGCTGGGCGGGCTGCGGGCCTCGGCGCAAATGCTGTCTTACGAGCTTGGCATTGGCTTTATCATGGTTACGGTGCTGCTGGTGTCGGGCACCTTAAACCTCTCGGGTATCGTACAGGTGCAAACCCAGGGCATGTTTGCCGACATGGGTTTGAACTTCCTCTCCTGGAACTGGTTGCCGCTGCTGCCCTTGTTCGTAATTTACGTGATTTCTTCGGTGGCTGAAACCAACCGTCACCCGTTTGACGTGGTCGAGGGCGAGTCCGAGATCGTCGCTGGCCACATGGTAGAGTACTCGGGCATGGGTTTTGCCCTGTTCTTCCTGGGTGAATACGCCAATATGATTCTGCTCTCGGCCATGGCCTCGATCATGTTCCTGGGCGGCTGGCACGCACCGCTGGAAATCGTACCGTTTACCTGGATTCCTGGCTGGATTTGGCTGGGCATCAAAACCTTTGTGGTGGTGTCCATGTTTATCTGGTTCAGGGCAACCTTTCCGCGCTACCGCTATGACCAGATCATGCGTTTGGGCTGGAAAGTATTTATCCCCTTAACCGGGGTGTGGCTGGTGATCGTGGCGATCTGGATGCAGACGCCATGGAATATCTGGCAGTAGGGGGCTATATGGAAGCTATTAAGGACTTCTTTGGCAGCTTGATGCTCAAAGAAATGCTCGAAGGCATGCGTTTAACCGGCAAGTATTTTTTCAAACGCAAAATAACGCTGTACTACCCGGTTGAGAAAACACCCACCTCGCCGCGCTTTCGTGGGCTGCATGCACAGCGCCGTTACGCCAACGGCGAGGAGCGCTGCATTGCCTGCAAGCTGTGCGAAGCGGTGTGTCCGGCGCTGGCCATTTCCATCGAATCGCATGAACGCGAGGACGGCACGCGCCGTACCACGCGCTACGATATCGATCTTACCAAGTGCATATTCTGCGGTTTTTGTGAAGAGGCCTGCCCGACCGACGCTATCGTGGAGACGCATATTCACGAATACCATGGCGAAAAGCGTGGCGATTTGTACTTCACCAAGGATATGTTGCTGGCCGTGGGCGATAAGTACGAAGCCGAAATTGCCGCCCGTCGCGCCGCCGACGCACCCTATCGTTGATGCCGGGACAAACCATGAGTTTTGATTTGTTTTTGTTTTACGTCTTGGCCATAGTGCTGGTAGTGGCCGCCTTTCGCGTGATCACCGCCACCCGGCCCGTAACCGGGGTGCTGCACCTGATCCTGACATTTTTTACCGCATCCATGATGTGGATGCTGATCCAGGCCGAGTTCCTCTCGTTAATCCTGATCATCGTCTACGTCGGCGCCGTGCTGGTGTTGTTTTTGTTCGTGGTGATGATGCTGGATATGAAATCCGAGAGCCTGAAAAAGGGTATTAAGGTATACCTGCCGCTGGGTCTGGTCATAGGCTTGATCATGGTGATAGAGATGGCTATAGTGCTGCTGCGCTCGTGGGGCAGGGTAGGCAGCCCGGCACCCGTGGCCGCGGATTACAACAACACCGAAGCCCTGGGTATATTGATGTATACCGAGTACGCCTACGCGGTTGAAATCGGTGGTTTGGTACTGCTGGTAGGCATGGTAGCGGCGATTGCACTTACCTTGCGCAAACGCCCTGACTACAAGCGTACCGTACCGAGCAAGCAATTACGTGCGCGCGCCGAGCAGCGCGTGCGCCTGGTCAATATGCCAGCGCAAACCGAGCAGCCGCAAGCCGACGCCGTTAGCGACGAGGGAGCAGATAAATGACATTGGATTTAAGCGATTACCTGATTGTGGGGGCGATCCTGTTTGCCCTGGGGGTGTTTGGTTTTTTTCTCAACCGGCGCAACCTTATCGTGTTGTTGATGTCCATCGAGCTGATCTTGCTGGCCGCCAACTTCAATTTTGTCGCGTTCTCCATCTGGTCGGGTGATTTGTCCGGGCAGATATTCGTGTTCTTTGTACTCACGGTAGCCGCAGCTGAAGCGGCCATTGGCCTGGCCATCATGGTTTTGCTATTTCGCAATCTGAGTACGCTGAACGTCGAAAAACTCGACCACCTCAAGGGATAATGCGCCATGACAGGACAAAGTCTTTATTTGATCATCGCCTTAACCCCGCTGTTTACCGCGATTTTGGTGGGCCTGTTTGGTACCGGCTTTCTGGGCAGCTGGATTAGCCGCAAGGGCGCGCACTGGATTACCTGTCTGGGCGTGGCGGTATCCTTTGTCGGCTCTTTGATAGCTTTGCAGCAAACGTTGGATGGTACGGTTTACGACGAAACCGTCTACGTCTGGACCTGGATAGCCTCGATTAAGTTCGAGGTGGGCTTTCTGGTGGATAATCTCACCGCCCTGATGATGGTGGTGGTTACCTCGGTGTCTCTGATGGTGCACATATACACCATCGGCTATATGGCCGACGACCGTGGATACATCAGGTTTTTCTCCTATATCTCCCTGTTTACCTTCTCCATGCTGATGCTGGTCATGGCCAATAACATGATGCAGCTGTTTTTTGGCTGGGAGGCCGTGGGGCTGGTGTCGTATCTGCTGATCGGCTTTTATTACGGCCGTGAAAGCGCAATTTTCGCCAACCTGAAAGCCTTTCTGGTAAACCGCGTGGGTGACTTTGGCTTCATCCTCGGTATCGGCTTGCTGTACGCCAACGCCGGCAGCCTGCATTACGCCGAGGTATTCTCGCAGGCCGATTACCTGGCCAGCCTGTCCTTTGGCGATACCAGCTGGCACCTGCTAACCGTCGCCTGTCTGGCCCTGTTTGTCGGCGCCATGGGTAAGTCGGCCCTGGCGCCGCTGCACGTTTGGTTGCCCGACTCTATGGAAGGGCCGACCCCGATTTCAGCCCTGATCCACGCGGCTACCATGGTTACCGCTGGTATTTTCATGGTGGCACGCTTTTCGCCGCTCTTCGAGCTGGCCCCTGGGGTGCTGTCATTTATCATGCTGGTAGGTGCTTTTGGTGCCTTGTTCCTCGGTCTGGTGGCCGTGGTGCAAAACGACATCAAGCGCGTGGTAGCGTACTCCACCCTGTCGCAGCTGGGTTATATGGCCGTAGCATTGGGGGCTTCGGCTTACTCGGTGGCCATATTCCACCTCATGACGCACGCTTTCTTTAAAGCACTGTTGTTTTTGGCCGCCGGCTCGGCCATAGTGGGCATGAACCACAACCAGGATATGCGCCAAATGGGCGGCCTGTTCAAATATATGCCCATAACCGCTATCACTACCCTGATCGGTAGCCTGGCTTTGGTCGGCATGCCGTTTTTCTCGGGCTATTACTCCAAGGAAAACATCATCGAGGCCGCCGGTGCGGCCAACGTCTGGGGCGCCCAAATTGCTTACTGGTGCGTTTATATCGGCGTATTCGTGACCGCGCTGTATACCTTCAGGTCATACTTTATGGTGTTTCATGGCAAAGAACGCTTTAATACCAGCACCGGCCCGCAAGCGCTGGTACACGTCGAGGACTTTGAGCCCTTGCAAGGCGCGGCCAAGGCCCACGCCATCGAGCACGCCGAGCACCATGGCGGGGTGCCCAAAGAATCGCCGCTAAGCATTACCGTGCCGCTTATGTTGCTGGCGGTGATGTCGGTGATTGCCGGTATCTGGTTTGTCCAGCCGCTTTTGTTCGGTGACTTTTTCCAGGGCGTGATCACGGTCTTGCCCGACCACCCAGCCATGGCCGATTTGGCCGCTCATTGGCACGGTTGGCTCGCCTACGGCCTGCATGGCTTTGTGAGCATGCCGTTCGTGCTGCTGCTGGCGGGGATGCTGGTGGCCTGGTACTGCTACTTGATCAACCCGGCGCTACCGGCCGCGGTGGCGCGCAGCCTGGCCCCGCTTTACCGTCTGCTGGAAAACAAGTACTACTTTGACTGCTTTAACGAAAAAGTGCTGGCGCCGGTCGTGCGCTGCCTTGGGCGCGGCCTGTGGCAAGGCGGTGACCGGGCGATTATCGATGGTGTCATCAACGGCAGTGCCCGGCTTGTCAATCTCACGGCAGCTACCGGGCGTCTGCTGCAGTCCGGGTACATATACCATTACGCCTTTGCCATGATCATCGGCATCATGGTGTTTATTACATTCTTTGTTTTGATGGTTCACTGATGGCTAGCGAAATGGCGTCTTCTACACTACCTTGGCTAACACTATCGATTTTCGTGCCTATAGTTTTTGGCCTGCTGGTCATGCTTATAGGCCGGGATGAAAACCCGCAGCCGGCGCGCGTGCTGGCTCTGGTTGGAGCCATCATTGGTTTTCTGGTAACTATACCCTTGTATACCGGCTTTAACCCCAACACCGCCGAGATGCAGTTTGTTGAATATTCTCACTGGATTGAGTCTTTCAACATAAACTACCACCTCGGTATAGATGGTATTTCGGTGTGGTTCATACTACTGAGCGCATTCATTACCATAATCGTGGTGCTGGCCGGTTGGGAAGTCATCAAAAAGCACGTAGCCCAGTACATGGCGGCATTTCTCATCCTCTCGGGCCTGATGATAGGCGTGTTTGCGGCCCTGGATGGCATGCTGTTTTATGTGTTCTTTGAGGCCACCCTAATCCCCATGTACATCATTATTGGTGCCTGGGGCGGGCCCAACCGGGTTTATGCGGCCTTTAAATTCTTTTTGTACACGCTGCTGGGCTCATTGTTGACCCTGATAGCCTTTATATACTTGTGGTCGATTTCAGGCCACTCGTTTGACGTGCTGACCTGGCACCAATTGCCACTTGGCATGAGCGCCCAGATTTTCATATTCCTGGCGTTGCTGGCGGCCTTTGCTGTCAAGGTGCCGATGTGGCCAGTGCATACCTGGCTGCCCGATGCCCACGTCGAGGCGCCTACTGGCGGCTCGATAGTGCTGGCGGCCATTATGCTCAAGCTTGGGGCTTACGCTTTCTTACGTTTTTCTCTGCCCATCGCGCCGGACGCCTCTCACAGTCTGGCAGGCCTGATGATCGGGCTGTCGCTGGTGGCGGTGATCTATATCGGCCTGGTGGCCATAGTGCAAGACGATATGAAAAAACTGGTGGCCTACTCATCGGTTGCGCACATGGGCTTTGTCACGCTTGGTTTTTTCGTCTTTAACAGCACTGGCATGGAAGGCGCCATCATTCAAATGGTGTCGCACGGCTTTGTGGCCGGTGCCATGTTTATGTGTATCGGCGTCTTGTACGACCGCCTGCACACCCGGCGCTTGGATGCCTACGGCGGGGTGATTAACCGTATGCCACGCTTTGTGACGTTCTTCTTGCTGTTTTCCATGGCCAATGCGGGCTTGCCTGGTACTAGTGGCTTTATCGGCGAGTTTACCGTTATCCTGGGCGCGGTGCAGTTTAACTTCTGGATTGGCTTGCTAGCGGCCACTGCGTTGATCTGGGGCGCGGCGTACTCGCTGTGGATGTTCAAGCGCGTGGCCTTAGGCAGGGTGGCCAACGAGCAGGTTGATGGCATGCGTGATATCAACCGGCGCGAGTTTCTGATACTGGCCTTGCTGGCTATATTCGTGCTTTTTATGGGCTTGTACCCGCGCTTTTTCACCGAGTTGATGCACCCGTCGGTACAGCATTTGCTCGATCACGTTTCCATTTCCAAACTGTAGGCCTGAAACACTATGCATAATCTGTTCGACTTCGCGCTGGCGACTCCTGAGATCGTGCTGTTGGTGCTCACTGGCGCGGTACTTTTGATAGACGCGTTTGGCAATGAGCCCACGCGGCGCATGACCTTCATGCTTACAATCGGCACGGTCTTGGTGGTCATATTCGTGTCCTGGGGCCAGTGGGGCGAGGACACCCAGGGGCGCACCTTTGGCAGTCTGTACGTAACCGACCCCTTAAGCCACTTTATGAAGATATTGTCGGCGGTCGCTGTAGCTGTGACCTTGATCTATGGTCGGGCCTATGCCGAAAAGCGTGACATGCTGATACGCGGTGGTGAGCTGTACTCCCTGACCCTGCTGGGCTTGCTGGGGCAATTCATCATGATCTCGGCGGGCAGTATGCTAAGCATTTACCTGGGCCTGGAGCTAATGTCATTTGCGCTGTACGCGCTGGTGGCGCTCAGGCGGGATAACTTGCAAGCTACCGAAGCCGCGATGAAGTATTTTGTCCTGGGTTGTCTGGCCTCTGGCGTGTTGCTCTACGGTATGTCCATGATTTATGGCGCTACCGGTCAGTTAGGCCTGGCTGAAATAGCCGAGGTTATTCGCGCAGGTGGCGCGCAGAACTTGCCGCTGGCCTTTGGTGTGGTGTTTATCGTGGCCGGGCTTGGTTTCAAGCTCGCAGCGGCGCCATTTCATATGTGGACCCCGGACGTCTACCAGGGTGCGCCCACTACTATTACCTTGCTAATCGGGGCGGCACCCAAGTTTGCTGCCATCGTCATTACCTTGCGTTTGCTGACCGAGGCATTGCACGGCATCGCCTTTGACTGGCAGCCCATGCTGCTGATTATGGCCGTGCTGTCGCTGGCCCTGGGCAATATCGTGGCAATCGCACAAACCAACTTCAAGCGCATGCTGGCTTATTCCACCATCGGCCAAATGGGCTTTGTATTTTTGGGGCTATTATCCGGCGTCTACGACGGGCAAAGCGCCACTGGTGTAGCCACGGCCTACGGCGCTGCCTTGTATTACGTAGTAATTTACGTACTGACTACCTTGTCCACCTTTGGCCTGATCCTGCTGTTATCGCGTCAGGGCTTTGAAGCCGAGCAGATAAGCGATCTCAAGGGTTTGAACAAGCGCAACCCCCTGCTCGCGCTAATCCTGCTGCTGTCCATGTTCTCGCTGGCTGGCATACCACCCATGGCAGGCTTTTATGCCAAGCTGGTAGTTTTGCAGGCCGTCATTAACGCGGGCTACGTGGCCCTGGCGGTATTCGCCGTGCTGTGTTCCCTGATCGGCTGTTTTTACTACCTGCGCGTGGTTAAAATGGCCTACTTTGATGAGCCGGTCGATGGTGCCGAGCTGGGTGCCGGCACCGTGGTTACGCGTAGCGTCATGTCCTTTAACGGCTTTTTGATCATTGCCTTGGGGGTTCTGCCTGGCGGCCTGATGGCGCTGTGCATCCAGGTGATCCGCCAATCGTTGACGTTTTAAGCCGCTTAGCCATGCCCGTATCACTAGCTATCTGGATAATCATCATCGCTGCCCTGGTTATGGCAAATATTCCTTTTGTCATCAACCGGCCGCTGGCTCCCTGGCCCTGGCGCCGCGCTGGCGCAAATGGTGCCGCTGCCAGTGTGAGTGGGCGCTGGATTTTGTGTTGCATCTATTTGCTGCTCCTGGCCCTATGGTCTTGGGCTACCATGGCTTTGGTTGGCGGCAGCTTTGTGGGTGGCGCAGCCAGCGCGCTGGTGTTTTTATTGAAATTGCTGGTCAGCGCGCTGGTAGCCACCGTGCTGCTGTGGCTGCCCGGCTATTGGGCCGCGCGTGCGGCGCTATTACAAGCAGATATGACCGCTGCCACAGCGGTGCAGGACAGCAAAAAAAAGCAGCAGCGCGACCCATATGGCGCGCGGGCCAAGCCCTTTAGCGACCGTTTACTGGAAGTATTAATCGGTTATGTCTTAGTTGGCACCCTGGGCTTTGCCTTTGAGTTGAGCATGGGCAATGCCTTTGCCCAAGGCTGGGAATTTTATGCCGTCAGCCTGGCCATGTTTCTGGTGTTCGCCTATCCAGGTTTTGTCTGGCGTTATATGTTAAGGCGCAGGCGCGGTTGAGGCGAAATTTTTAGCGCGAATTTATATCCCAACTGGTATCAACCAATAGCCAGTCGAACTGTGGCCTATGGTTGTCTGTCACTGTAAATAAATTTTCTGGCTTGATACCAGCGATAGCCACACTCTCAGCGAGATTTCCTGCGGCTATTTCAAGATTTAAAAAAACATCATTATCTGAATAACCATTAAAAACATAATTAATGGGCCAGCCTGTGGACTTTAGCTGCCTGGTCCAGCTGGTCAATTTTTTCGTTCCTTGTTTGGCTATTTGTTCAGGAACGGTAAGAAATATTATTGCGCCTTTGTTTTGTAAATCGTGGCAGGCAGCGGGAAAATCTGCGCTTGTTGATTGCTGCATTTGGTTAGTAAAAGCGGGTGGTGTTACCTGTAATATCAGTTTTGCAGGACTGTCAAAAGAGTTTAATAAATGATCAAAGCTGCTCATAACAGCAGCGCAAGCGAGGTTTGCCGGAAACCTTGTTGTCTTGAGCCATAAATCCAGGCTGTGACCTTGGGCAATCCTGCTGGCTGCGGCGATGGTCCAGCCTCCCATCACATCGGACAAGCCTGTATTTGTCTTGTCGGCCTGTGCATCCAGATTGATAGCCAGACAATCGGCAACCATGGCCCCGCGATTGGCCTTGCCCCAAGTGTTGGCATCTTCGTAACATAGTCTACTGGTCTCACGGTAACCGTTTCTTTGGCGGCTGTTTAACCAGATCGTAGTAGCATTATCGGTAACGTCTTGGACGCTTGCTGGCGTGTTATCAAGATGATAGTTACTTTTGATAAACGTGGTTTTGTCCCCAACCTGGCGCACTACCACCGGTGCTAACTTGGACTCTTGGTCTAGTCCTATGCCTTTGTATGCGTGAGCAGCGTTGGTAAGCTCGTAGCCAAGTAAGGTCATGATAGTTGCTGAAAATTGATCCAGGGTAGAAGGCCTGTTTGTTTCAGCAGCCTGCTTAAACAGCTTAAATAGCTCAGGCTGTGCTTTCTGTGCTGGGGGATTGAAGTACATAATAAAAGGAATGCGTATCATTTCGTGCTGAAAGCGTGCCGAATCGTGTTCAGCACGGGTTAGTGGGGCTTCACCATGGTCAGGGAAATAAATGAATACGGTAGGCCTGCTGGTTTGTTCGACTTGCTGCATAACGCTGGTAACCGAGGCGTCAATATAAGCCATAGCGGCATCGTAGCCAGCCAGTTCATTATTGGACGGCTTGGGTACGTGTGTGCCCCATAGATCAATGCTTGAAGTCTGTTCGAGAAAATCATCCATTGGTATACGAAAATTTTCTGGCAGGTTTTGGTAATAATCGCCGTGGCCAGCATAGGAGTGTAAAAATCCCACGACTGGTTTTTTATTCGTTGCGCCTAATATTTGCAGCTGTTGCACAGCATCAGCAAAAAATTCATGGTCAGGCTTATCCAGATAGGCGCCGTGGTGGCTTATAAATTTTGAAGCTGTATCAGAGTATTTCTTATTATCAACATCAGCAAAAATAATAGAGCTCGCCAGGTTGGAGGTGCCGGACTGGCCCTGCGTGCTTAGCAGTATGGTTGGTATGTGTTGTTTCGCTAAAACACTAAGCAAGGGCAAGCGCTTGCGGTCAAATATTTGTACATAATCATCCTGGCCTTTGACGTCAAAGCTTAAAGCCTGTAAGAGGCTTTGTGAGGTATGCACGTGGGTAGAAATTACGTTGTTGAATTGAAGAAATCCTGTATGAGTGGCGGCGAATTCTGTTAGCCTGGGTGTGGTTGAAATAGGGTACCCGTACATACTCCAGTGCATAGAAGTCGTGCTTTCGCCTATGTAGACAAGAATGTTCAGACTGGAGCCATTAATGCCCATATTGGGCAAGGGTTTGATTTCTACGGCATCCAGATTGTTTGCAAAATTATTCTGCACACTGGTATATAGCTTGGAGTTTGAGCGAAAGCTCTTGCTTATTTGCTGCCCCTCGGTCAGTATTGGCGCAATTATCATGACGCAGGCAGGTAAGGTAATCGAATATTTCCACCAGCCGGTATTACCGGCTTTGGTTCTACTCTTGAAGATCCATGCTAACGCCGTGACCAATAAGATAGCAGCTGCGGTTGTTATGCTTGCGTTTTCAAACCATTTCTGCCAACGCATAGGTATCAGAATGGAGGGCAGGGAACTTACCAAAAACCAGGCTTCATGCAGGTCAAAGTTCTGGGCCTCGCTGAATGAATCTACTCCTAACCGTGCCAGCCAGTGACGCACAGCATCAAAATAGATTAATGCTATATAAGAAAACAAGCCTAGCAATAGCGCCAGTATAAAATGCCTGTTGCGCCAAGTGGTGATAGCCAGTAGCAAGCAGCCCAAGGCAAATGAAATTCGCATAAAGTCGTATGTTACGCTTGCTTTACTTAAAAATATTGTATGCGTCAGCAGGTAGGGCGCGCCAGTATTGTGGCGGACCATAAACCTTAGACTTCAGCTGCTCTGCCGCATGCCAGGGCCAGCGTGGGTTGTATAACATGGCTCTACCCAATGCCACCATGTCGGCACTATCACTGTTTAATATATCTTCAGCCTGTTGTGCTGTGGTGATCATGCCAACGGCAATGGTCGGTATACCGGTACTTTCTTTAATAGATTTTGCCAACCCCACCTGATATCCTGGGCCGGTCTTGATTTTTTGTTTTGGTGAAATACCACCGCTGGAAACGTCTATCCATGCCAAGCCAAGCTGTTTGAGCTCTTTAGCAAAGATTATAGTTTGCTCTGGGTCCCAGGATTCTTCCATAAGCCAGTCGGTTGCTGATACTCTAATGCCAACCGGATAATCGCTTGGGACTACTTGCTTTATTGCCTCAAAGACTTCTAGTGGAAAACGCATGCGATTCTCTAGCTTGCCGCCATATGCATCATTTCTTTGATTGGCTATGGGCGATAAGAATTGATGTAATAGGTATCCATGAGCGGCATGTAATTCTATAGCCTCTATGCCTAGACGGACTGAACGCTGGGCCGCGCTTTTAAAGCTGTTTAATACTTGCTGTAAGTGCTCAGCACCCATTGCTATAGGAGCAATTTCGCCGCTATTTTGTGCTATGGCACTAGGGGCAAAAGTTTCCCAATAGCCTTGTGAGCGACTTAATTGCTGACCACCTTGCCACGGTATTGCTGTGGCGGCTTTACGCCCAGCATGGCCTAGCTGTATGGCAATCTTGGTGCTGGATACAGCCCGTACGGCAGCTAAGGCTTGCTTTAAACTTGCTTCTGTTGCTGCATCCCACAAGCCCAGACAGTTTGGACTGATTCTGCCTTCGGGGCTAACCGCTGTAGCTTCCATACAAATCAAGCCAGCCCCGCTAAGCGCCATATTGCTTATATGGGCTGTATGCCATGCACTGGCTATACCTTGGGTAGCTGAATACTGGCACATTGGTGAAACCATTATGCGATTCGGAACAGTCAGATTGCCTAGTTGAATTGGGCTAAATAATGAGGTCATAAGTTTTGTCTCCAGACTCATTGGCTAAATTATTCTGCCAAGCTACGACTAGCAATTGTAAGCGCTACTTAGACAATGTGTTTGTTACACCACTTAGCACTGTATCGACCAAACTTTCAATATATTTGTCACGGTCTTCACGAATTCTTTCGCGTAACTCTTCGGGAGTGTTACGTACATGGTTTGAAATGGCGCCCGCAACGATGTCGGCTATCAGGGCAACCGAAGCATCCGTTGGCAGCTCGCCGCGGTTGATCGCGTTGCGTATGATCAAACGGGTATTGCGCACATAGTCAGGGTAAGGGTTTTCTCGTAGAGCCTGGCGTAGCTCAGGATGAAACTGGGCATCTATGGTAAGGCGGTATGACAGGGAGCCATTTTCGCTTTCCATGTGGGCAAACCAGCGATGCGCAAATTCAATCAGATCAGAGCGTATCTTGCCCGTATCTATGTCTGCAATCGAGCAGGTGTAGAAACGCACTACTTCTATAAGCATTTGCGCTTTGTTTTTCCAGCGTAAATAAAGTGATCCCTTACCTACCTTGGCTCGTTTGGCGACCTCATCAAAGCTGAAGCCAGCCCAGCCGCGCTTGGCGTACAGCGTGCGTGCAGCCATAAAAACTCTTTTTGTTACAGCCGGATCCCTGGGGCGACCTTGAGTTTTTGTATTGCCATTGTTTTTGTCCATTAGATGTAAACCCTTATAGGCAAGCATTACTGACGATTTGCGTCAGTAATATGCTACACTCAAAAAATGACGTTGGTGCATAAGCGTATCAATGAATTTAGCTGCAAGGAACTCAAAGGGGATTTTGCTATGACGATGTATTACGAAGATTTTGAAGTTGGCCAAGAGTTTCTGACGCCAGCGAGAACAATCACTGAAACCGACATTGTAGCATTTGCGGTATGGACCGGTGATGTCAATCCGGTGCACACGGACGCAGTTTTTGCAGCTAAAACTCGTTTTGGTCAAAGACTTGGTCATGGTGTTCTTGGTATTGCTCAGTGCATGGGGTTGATGTCCAGAATAAATATATTTGAAGGTAGCGCTGTTGCTATGTTAGGTATTGACGAATGGCGTTTTATTAAACCAATTTTTATTGATGATACCGTGCACGCTCGTATAACCATTATTGGTAAGCGCTTGGCATCCAGTGGCCGCTACGGCATTATCGATAGGCAGTTTGATTTAATTAATCAAAAAGATGAAGTTATCCAATCGGGCAAGTCCGGCGTGATGGTACGGCTTACAGATAATTAATATAAAAAGTTCATGCCATGGCAGTTATAAAGTCAAATATTGATAATAGATCAGCATTCTTTGTGCAATCCAGTAAGGCTATGCAAGCGTTACTGGATAAAGTGCGGGTTATAGAAAACGATACCAGGGCCAGCTCTCTGAGCTCAAGTAAACGTTTTGAGGAACGCGGCCAGTTGCCCCCATCAAAAAGACTGGGTTTGTTATTGGATCGTGATCGTGACTTCCTGGAAATATCGAGCCTGGCTGGTTACGGATTCAAGGGCCCGGACAAGCACGGCCGCCTGCTGGCCGGTGGCGGGATTATTGCCGGCATAGGTTGGGTTGCTGGTGTGCGTTGCATGATCACTGTTTCTGATTCAGGAATAGAGGCAGGTGCGTTTCAGCCAATGGGCTTGGAAAAGTTATTGCGTGTGCAGGAGATTGCGTTAGAAAACAAACTGCCTTTTATACAACTGGTCGAAAGCGGTGGGGGTAACCTCGTTAAATATAAAGTAGAAAATTTTGTTATTGGTGGTGAAAAATATAGAAACCTGGCCCGGCTTTCTGCGCGTGGTATCCCGGTAATTACTGTTGCCCATGGTTCGGCAACCGCAGGCGGTGCCTATCAGGTTGGTTTGTCTGATTATGTCGTAATGGTTGATGGTCAGGCAAAAGTGTTCCTGGCTGGCCCGGCACTATTAAAAGCTGCTACAGGTGAGGAAGCTACTGACGAACAATTGGGTGGCGGCAAAATGCACAGTAAAGTATCTGGCCTGGGCGATTATTTAGCAGTAGATGATCGTGATGCCATACGGATTGTGCGTAAAATCGTCGATTCACTTGGTTGGGATAAAGCGCCATACGAAAATTCGGCGCAAGGCTTTTTGCCGCCCAGGTATCCAGCCGCTGAGCTAATGGGAATAATGCCTATTGAGGGTAACCGCGCGGTTGACATGCGTGAAGTTATTGCCAGAGTAGTCGATGATTCCGACTTCCATGATTTCTCTCGTGAATATGGGGCTGATACCATTTGCGGCAGGGCGAAAATTGCCGGTATGGCGGTTGGGATTATTACCAATAACGGCCCAATAGATCCAGCCGGAGCGGCCAAGGCCGCGCACTTTATTATCGCTTGTTGTCAGTCAGGCACGCCAATAATATATCTAAACAATACTACCGGTTTTATGGTTGGCAAGAACTATGAACAGGCGGGTAGTATCAAGTTGGGCTCCATGATGATACAGGCCGTATCAAACGCCACAGTGCCGCAGATTACTATATTTTGTGGTGCATCATTTGGAGCAGGGCACTATGCCATGTGCGGACGTGCTTTTTCTCCCCGCTTCTGTTTTTCCTGGCCCAATGCGCGCTGTGCCGTTATGGGCTCGGAGCAGGCTGCTGAGACAATGGCTACCGTAACCAGGGCGAGCTTTGCCCGTAGGGGGAAAGACGTCGATGAGCACAGACTTGCCAAGCTCAAAGAAGACATTATCAGCAATTTCGAAACGCAAACTGACGTCTTCGCTACCAGTGCCAGGCTGCTTGATGACGGTGTAATAGATCCGCGCGAAACAAGAGAAGTGCTGATAGAAGTGCTGCGGGTTTGTGCGGAATCTGGCGATAGAAATGTTAACCCTTTAACCTTCTCTGTGCCGCACCCATGATGGATAGAAAAATAGATCAACATAGCCATATTGCTACCCCGTTTGATAAGGTTTTAATAGCAAATCGGGCTGAAATAGCTTTACGCATTATTCGTACAGCCAATAGTATGGGGCTGGCAACTGTAGCGGTATATTCCGCGGCAGATGCGGGCGCAGAGCACGTTAGGATGGCCGACGAGTCGGTATATATTGGTGGCGCTGAGCCGGCCGAGTCTTACCTGAATATAGAACGGATTATCGATGCCGCAAAACGAACCGGCGCCCAGGCGATTCACCCCGGTTACGGATTTTTGGCAGAGAATGAAAAATTCGCACAAGCTTGTGTTGACAATGGCCTTGTATTTGTTGGTCCGACAGCGCAAGTTATAGCGTCAATGGGCGATAAGGCAAAGGCCAAACAGCTCATGCGCGAGGCTGGCGTACCGTGTATTCCTGGATATGACGGGCAAAATCAGGACCCGGATTTCTTATTGGCTCAGGCCGCCAGTATTGGTTATCCAGTAATGATTAAGGCCGCAGCTGGTGGTGGTGGCCATGGTATGCGCCTGGTGCAGTCAGAGTCGCAGTTTAAAGCTGCTTTGGAGTCGGCATGCTCCGAATCAATGGCTGCTTTTGGCAACGCTACGGTTATTTTGGAGCGCGCCATACTCCAGCCACGTCACATAGAAATACAGATTCTGGCAGACCGTCATGGTAATGTGATTCATTTAGGAGAGCGCGACTGTTCAACCCAGCGCAGGCATCAGAAAATGATTGAAGAGGCACCTGCCCATGGGTTGTCGGCGCAAATGCGCAATGCCCTTGGAAGTGCAGCTGTCGAGGCAACGAAGTTTATTGGGTATGAAGGGGCAGGAACTTTAGAATTTCTGGTAGATACAGATGAAAAGTTCTACTTCATGGAAATGAATACCCGCCTGCAAGTTGAGCACCCGGTCACAGAAGCAATAACCGGCATAGATTTGGTTGCAAAACAGTTTTTAATAGCGGCAGGCAAAGAGCTGGGTTACGCACAAGAAGATGTCAGCTTTAATGGGCATGCCATCGAAGTGCGTTTATGCGCAGAAGACCCAGCAAAAAATTTTATGCCTCAGAGCGGCCAGATCTCTTTTTGGCATGCCCCAGGCACGGCGCGTGTTGAAACTGCAATAAGTACTGGTAGTCAGATAAGCCCGTTCTATGATTCGATGTTTGCAAAAGTTATAGTGCATGCTGCTGAGCGTGACAGCGCAATACAGAAAATTTGTAAAGTTCTTGATGATACGGTGGTTTTTGGTATACCAACAAACCAGCAAATATTGTTGGCATGCCTGCATAATCCAGAATGGAGAACAGGCGGGTTTAGCGTTAATTTTGTTGCGCAAAGGTATGCTGAATTATTAACTGGCTTACACATAGACAGTCTCGAAGCTGTTGCCATAGTAGCCGCGCTCGCTTGCTATCGTCCGGTAATTGACGCGCGCAGGATCGCTAGACGATTACCGGCTGCGCTGCTATTACATGATAAAAATAGCGACCAGACCGAGGATGTGGAAGTTACCTGGTCGGACGATTGCGAATTACAGGTGTTAAGCAGGGGCCAGACACGAACCATTACAGTTTGTGAGCAACGTGGCGAACACTACAGATTAATGCTTGACGGTTATAGCACGTCTGTCTGGTATCAAAAGCAGGGCCTTGGTTTTCACTTACGCTATAACGGTCATTATTACACTTTTACCGATATTAGCTTGCAGTCTGATAAAAGCCATTCCAATGCAATTGATAATGGCAGTATTTATGCCGCTTCGAGCTGCAAGGTAGTTGATGTTTTAGTGCAGGCTGGAGCTACGGTTAGGGCTGGTGATACGCTTTTGATTACAAGCGCCATGAAAATGGAGCATGAGCATACGGCTCCATTTGATGGTGTGGTGACCGATATACGTGTGGCCGCTGGAGAGCAGGCGACAGAAGATCAGCTGCTTGTGGTGTTAAGCAAAGAGGCTGTAGGGGAGCCAGTCAATGTCTGAATTGAATATTGAAAAAATGGATGGTGTTTATTTGCTGGAAATGAATAGACCAGCAAAACACAACGCTTTAAATACCTCACTTACCAAGCTTTTGTTGCACGCTTTAAAAGATGCGGCGGCTGCGGCTGATTGCCGTGCAATTGTGCTAACTGGTAATGGTCCGTCTTTTTGTGCTGGTGCCGATACTTCCGAGTTTGCCAGTTTTAAGAACAGTAATGATATGGCCGCCACACGGGCGGACCTGACGGCCAGCTTGCATCAGGTGTTCAGTGAATTGAATAAGCCGATAGTTTCTGCTGTGCATGGTAATGCCTTGGGGGGTGGAGCCGGGCTGGCAATAGCGTGCGATATGGCCGTAGTGGAAAAAAATACCAGTTTTGGATTTCCAGAGTTGCGTCATGGCATTTGTCCCGCGATAGTTATGGCCAATTTGACGCATCAGCTGGGACAAAAAAAAGCTTTTGAGTTGATTTCAACAACACGTCTGCTTAATGGTAATGAAATGTATGACTGGGGTCTGGCCAATGCAAGCCATGTAGGGCTTGAGGCGGTGCGTGAGAGCGCGCTTGATATAGCTAGAAAATGGGCTTCGTTTAAACCTCAGGCAATGCACGTTACCAAGAGGTTATTTCATAGGTGCGTGGATTTGACGCTTAGAGAAGGAATATTAAGCGGACAGGACGCTAATGTAATCATGCGTTCAATGCACGGCAGCGCTTAATTTTGATAAGGAGGTGGCTATAGGAATAATTGTCAGCAATCAGATAAAAAATGTTATGGGCCGTATTTATAAATATTAACGGTTGGGAGTTTTAGGAGATTGATTATGAAAAGAATGTTAATTTCAACATTACTTTCTCTGGGCGTGGTCATGGCGCCGGGGGCGTACGCCAAAGATATATTAAAAATTGGCGTGGTGGCGCCTTTAACTGGCCCTGGGGCTGGTTGGGGGCTTGCTATAGATGGGGGAGCGCGTATAGCAGCGGCGCAGGTGAACGAAACAGGCGGCTTGAAAATAGGTGATAAGGCATATGAGATAGAAGTAATATCTTATGACGATCACTATAAGCCGGCGGATACCGTTACCGCTGTGAACCGTTTGTTAGACCAGGATAAGGTTAAGTTTATTGTCGGTCCACTGAATGCAGCATCTTTGCTGGCAGTACGTAAAACTACTGATGCCAATAAAGTCATACTAATGACCAACACTTATACCAGGAAGGCGCTGGAGGGTACGGAGTATATATTCCGGGTTTTGCCAACTACGTATGAGTTTTTACCACCGTATGTTACCTGGCTTAAAGAAAACCGTCCCGAGTTAAAGCGGGTGGCTTTCCTGGCTCCAAATGATGAGACTGGTTGGGATAGTCAGAGTATTCAAAAGGATGTTTATTCACAAAAAGGATATGAGGTTACTGCGGCAGAGTTTTTCGAGCGCTCGCAGACCGATTTTAGAGCAGTACTAACCAAAATCCTTATTTCCAATCCTGATTTTATCGAGCTGGATACAGTGCCGCCACCCTTGGCCGGTCTGATTATTCGGCAAGCGCGTGAGCTTGGGTTTGACGGCAGTTTCACCAAGTTTGGTGGTGTTGATGTAGACCAGATCGTCAAGGCCGCCGGTGTCGAGAACGCTGAAGGCATGCTGGGCAACTTTGCAGCCGATCCAAATGGTGAAGCCTGGAAAAATTTGGAAAAAGAATATGCCAAATACCATGACAACACCATGGGCGATTTTACTTTCTTTTTCTATGATGGTACCAAGATCCTCCTTGACGGCATTCAGGCAGCACAAACCATAGACGACGCTGATGCAGTGCGTAAAGCTATTGAGGATGCCTCACCATTTAATACCCTTTTAGGTAAATCATTTTGGGGTGGTGAAAAAACCTATGGAGTTAATCGCCAATTGTTTACCCCAGTGTTTCTTGGAGAGATTGTTAACGGCAAAGGTAAAATTATTAGCAAGCTAGAGGCTATTGAAGAATAATAGCTATTGGTTGTTGAATAAAAATCAGGGTGACTTACGCTGGATTTGGTGGCGTGAGTCACTCTAAAGCAACTAATGGATAACCTTCTATTCGCTGTGTCAGGAATGAAATGATTACGACCATAATTCTGATTGCCATAACATCTAGCGCTTATTATATGTTGATAGCCTTGGGGCTATCTCTGGCGTTTGGACTGTTACGCATAATTAACTTTGCGCATGGCGAAATTGTTATGCTCGGTGCATATACAATATATGTGTTGGTGGTGCTACTAGACATAAATTATTTTATCGCGCTACCTATCGCCGGGTTGATTACTGCAATGTTCGGTCTGGTCCTGGAAAAATTTATATTCAGGCCATTTTTAAAAGACGAGCTGGCGGCAATGATAGTTGCTATCGCCTTGGCAATATTGATTCAGGGTGCAGTAACCATAGTATTCAGCGTAGATGGTTATTCCATTCCACGAGCTATCAGTGGTATATATCGCGTTGGTAATATGATAATACCCAAGGATCAAATGTTTGTTTCTGCGATGGCGTTATTTTTAATAATCGCGTTGCATTTGATTCTGAACCGGACACGCCTGGGTCTAATGATGCGTGCCGTAACGCAAGAGCCGTCAGTCGCGGCTATCTTTGGCATTCGTAGTAATGTAATACTGCCTCTGGGTTTTGCGATGGCGTGCTTTATAGCCGGTATGGCAGGTGCCCTGGCGGCATCTTTATATACGGTAGAGCCATATATGGGCGAAAGCGCTTTACTGAAATCTTTCATAATTATAGTAATTGGTGGTTTGGGAAGCTTACGCGGTGCCGTGGTAGGTGCCTTTATTATGGGCATTCTGGAAACATTGATATCAGTTCAGTTTGGGGTAACGGTTTCCAACCTTGCTTTGTTTGTGGTCATGATCATATTACTGACCATATTCCCGGCTGGAATATTCGGGCGTACCGCTAGGAGATAAGTATGATGTCTAGAGTAATAAGGCTGTTTTTTTATTTCCTGGCCGCAGCACTGTTTGTCCTGCCGGTATTGCTTGATAATAAATTTTATTATGATGTTGCAATTAGCGTGATTATCAATGGTATGTTGGGCCTGAGCCTGTATATACTGTTGCGCATTGATCAGCTATCCCTTATGCAAGGGGCCCTCATGGGTGCAGGAGCGTACACATCAGCTCTGTTGGCATTACACACCAATATTCCGTTTATTGCTGTTTTCCTGCTTGCCGGGCTGGTACCCGCCCTGGTAGCGTTACTTGCCGGGCCCATATTGCTACGCCTGCGCGGCATTACCTTTGTCCTGGTTACCTTTGCTTTCAATCAGATAATTGTGCTGATATTTACAGAGTGGGTAAGCATATTTGGGGGCAATAATGGACTGCCGGATATCCCTGTGGCAAGTATATTTAATGTGACATTGCCCAACGGCTTTTCGTTATATTTATTTACAGTAATAATCCTGCTGCTGGCTTTATTTGTGCTGAGAAGATTGCTCAATGGCAGGCTGGGGATGGTAGTGCATGCGTTGCACAGCAATGAGGCGCTATTGCGATCTTTGGGCGTTAACGCCTTAGCTTATCGCATGGTGATCTTTGTGATTAGTGGTTTTATTGCTGGTTTGGCAGGCAGCCTGTATGCGCATCATATTGGTCTGCTAGTGCCGGGCTCTTTTAGTTTCTGGACCTCGGTTAACGCAATCATATTTAACGTAATCGGTGGTAGTAGCTACATATTTGGTTCTATTATAGGAGCGGCAGTTATTGTGCCCCTGCCACAGGTTTTGCAGGCCTTGGTCAAGTATCAGCAATTTATTTACGGTGGCATTCTATTGCTGGCGATGTTCTTTTTGCCCAAAGGCGTGCTTTCATTAATTCCTTTTAAAACTAAAAGGATTAACTAATGAAAATAATTGAACTAAATGCCGTGGATAAGCGCTACGGTGGCGTACATGCCGTACGCGGGGTCAGCTTCGCAGTTGAAAGCGGCCAATTAACCGGTCTAATCGGGCCCAATGGTGCCGGCAAGACTACGTTATTCAATATAATTGCCGGTACCGTGCGGCAGGATTCCGGTGAGGTAATAATATATAACTACAATCGCCGGCGCAGTTCTCCAGATTATGTTGCAGCTCGACTTGGCGTGGGCCGAAGCTTTCAGGGGGTGTTTTCGTTGCCTGAGCTGTCTGTAATTGAGCACTTCGAGTGGGCGGCTGTTTTTGGAACTATTGTCAACCCGATAAATCTGCTAACAGCGAGCTGGAACAGCGCTTCAAAACAAGCCAACCGCAGAGAGTCAGAAAATATTGTGGACTTACTCGGCTTGCGTCATGTGGCGCATGAAAAAGCTTCCGACTTACCTTATGGCTTGCAAAAATTGGTGGGTATTGGTGTGGCCCTGGCTAATAAGCCTAAAGTGCTTCTTGCCGATGAGCCTGCGGCTGGCCTGAACGATAGTGAAACGGCCGAGTTGCAAAAAGTACTATTAAAGCTGCACCACGAAATGAAAATTGATATTTTGCTAATTGAGCATAATATGAAATTGGTCACCGCTGTTTGTGATCGGGTAATCGTGTTGGCTGATGGCGTGGTGATAGCTGATGATACGCCCGAGCAAATCATCAGGAACCAGCAGGTTATAGATATTTATTTGGGAAATCAGGATTATGTTTGAGATAGTCCAACTTTATGCGGGTTATGGCCCTATTAAAGCTTTAGAAGGCATTTCCTTGTCTGCCAATACTGGTAGTACCTTGGCCATTGTTGGTGCTAACGGTGCGGGCAAGTCAACTTTATTCAAATGTATAGTTGGCTGGCTTGGTGTAGAGTCTGGAGATATATTGCTTGACGGCAAGTCCATAAAAAACTTAACTCCGCCAGAACGCTTTGATCGCGGCATTGCGCTATCGCCCGAGGGGCGCTGGCTATTTGAAGACCTTACCGTAGCTGAAAACCTGGAGGCCGGATTGGTCGGCCTATCCAGACAACGCCGCCAGCAGGTCAAATCTATTGATGAAATATATGACTTATTTCCTCGACTGAAAGAGCGTACCAATAGTTTAGGGCGTGAACTCTCGGGTGGTGAGCAGCAAATGTGTGCCATAGGTAGAGCTTTGATAGGAGCGCCAAAAGTATTGTTATTAGATGAGCCTACGCTTGGTTTAGCGCCCATAATTATCAAAGATGTGGTCGAAGCAATTAAACGGATAGTGCAATCGGGCGTTACCGTAATTCTTAGTGAGCAAAACTCAAGATTGGCCTTGAGTCTGGCTGATTATGGCTATGTGCTGGATACCGGCAATATCAGTATCGAGGGTCCGGCGTCAGAGCTGATTAATGACGTCAGGGTGCAGGAAGCATATTTGGGTAAGGCCTGAAATTTACTGACTATTAGGAGATCTTTAAATGAGCAATGCTCATCAATTCGTTAGTTTTCAGGCAACCTACAGACCGGAGGCAGTTGCCATCCAGCTGGATGATAGCAGCATTAATTTTAAGGAGTTTGCACAGATAAGCTGTGATACTGCACTTAAACTGGCTAAATCAGGTGTGGCAAAAGGTGACCGGGTTTGCGTTTTGTCTGATACTTGTTTGCATTATGTAGCCTGTTATTTCTCTACGGCTGTTACAGGATTTGTGTTGGTACCTATCAATGTCAGGTACAGCGTGGATGAGGTTATTTGGCTGTTGCAAGATAGTGATCCGACGCTATTGATTTATGATGATAAGTGCAGTGACCTGGTCCAGCAGATAAAGGCTGTGTATACAAGTAATAACATAAAATTCTGTCACTGGAATGAATTAAATGACGTAATCTTGGATGATAGCGATGTTTTAGACCCGCTAGTTGCCAGGTATGGCGGGGTCAACGAAGACGACGTCTGCGCCATGATTTATACCTCCGGTACTACCTCCAAGCCCAAAGGGGCCATGCTTACCCATAGGAATATCGTCACTAACTATACCAATTACATGGTCGAATTGGGTATTGATCAAAATTGTAGTTCTATTCTGGCAACGCCGTTGTTTCATATTGGTGGATTGGGCGTAATTAATGGGGCGATACTGGCCGCAGGTGGCAGCCTGCGACTAATGAATCGTTTTGGTGTAGATGATTTAACCGAGGTCTTAAATAAGGAGCAGCCCAGCCACCTGTTTTTACTCTCGGCTATGTGGGTCGCATTGACGAGTAGCGAGTCTGCGATTCAATCCAGATTTGCCAATGTGCGCTACGTACAGACAGCGGCTTCGCAGTTGTCTCAGCGGCGGCAGGAAATTATTAGAGCAATGTTTCCAAATGCCGATTTTGGCTGGGGCTTTGGCATGACCGAGACATCACCGTCAACAATTAAAAATAGATATAGCAAGGAAATTGCCGATCACCCAGGCTCTATAGGTTATTTATGGCGCAACGTGCAGGCCAGGTTGGTAACGGCCGAAGGCAAAATAGTTCCACCGCTTGCAGCAACTGGTGATTTTGAGGTTAGAGGACCGACGGTTTTCAAAGGGTACTGGCGTAATCCTGAGGCCAATGCTGAAACATTTACCGCAGACGGTTGGTTAAAAACCGGTGATATTCTCAGGTTTGATGCCGATGGTTACGCTTACTTTGTAGGGCGTAGCAAAGACATGATAAAAAGCGGTGGTGAAAATGTGGCAGCTATTGAGGTAGAAACTATGATTTTGACCGATCACAGGGTCAAGGAAGTCGCTGTGTTTGGTGTGCCTGATGAACGTTGGGGCGAGGCCGTTGTCGCTGCGGTTGTGCCATTAAGTGCGGATACGATTACCGAGTCAGAAGTAATCAGTTTTTGTAAACAAAAACTTAGTTCTTTCAAAGTTCCCAAGCGTATAGTTATGGTAAATGAATTGCCTAAATCTTCTTCAGGCAAGATCCAGAAATTTAAGCTTGCGCAGCTGCTTGGATCTAAAAACCAATAACGCAACGCTTTAAATCTACGCAGGAGGGCAAGGGTATGAAACAGTATGATGTCTTTTCGATTGAATACATGCGAACTATGGCCCATAGGGCTACAGCGGATCAAGATATTTGGTTGCGTACACCAGATACGTATTTAACTTTCAGCCTTGTGAATACTGACAATAAGCAAGAAGCGTGGGTGCGCGTTAATGGCAAAACCGTAACAGCAGGAATTGGTAATAGTGATAGCAGGTTTACCTTGACGGCTGATAGTTCAGGCTGGCAGGAGTTCGCTAACGGTATGCCCATAAACAGACTTTTGCGCCAGCAATTACTACATATATCTGGTGATTCCAGATCTTGCTTACAAAACTGGTTATTGGTATATCAAATTACCAAAAACGGACAGCAGCTGGGGGTGTAATATGTCTTATGTCACAGTTAACGGTATTCGTACCTATTATGAACAGGCTGGCAATAAATCTAATCAAGCGCTGGTTTTAATCCATGGTGCGTCACAGGATACCCTGTCATGGCGTTATGTAATCGATAAACTGGCCGACCACTTTAACGTGATAGCGGTAGATTTGCCTGGGCACGGTAAGTCGGACCTGATAAATGGCGCGGCCTTCGAGCGCACTACCGATAATGCCAATCATGTGCTTGAACTGAGCAAGCAATTAAAGCTTGGCGCACCTGTTTTTATGGGTCATTCAATGGGTGGTGGCATAGCTTGTCACATTGCTGCACTGGCTCCGGAGTCGGTAACAGGGCTGGTGCTTGTTAACGGCCTATCGTATAAAGCAGCAGTTACTACTGGTTACAGCAATAACACCATCATGGACCTGATACAAGTTAATTGTAATGACTGGTTTGAAGTCAATTTCACTGAATTAATAGGCACTAAAACAGATCGCTTAAGAGCCAAAGAAATTGTACGCGAGGCCCGCCGTTGTATACCGGAAGTGGCTATATCTGATATACGCGCCTATGCCAGCTATGATCTGAATTCCGATATTGATAAGATTAAATGCCCGGTAGTTATCGTCGAGACTGATGAGGATTGGAGTGTTCCGTTGGAGCCTGCAGTTGAAGCCAGAAAACTACTTAAATCAGCAAGCGATCTTATTGTCTTGGCAGGATACGGGCACTTTCCCCAGTCAGAAAACCCTGATTTGTTTATTGCTGAACTACGTAACTCACTAATGCGTCTGGGGCTACTTGAGTAGTCAGTGTAGTTGGTAATAAAAATATTTTGGATTACTTGTTGTTTTAAGTTTTAAATAAAGGTTTGTAATGATAAAAAAAGGTAAAGTTACACATAACGAATGCGTATTTACTGACTGTCATGATGGTCATTTGGAAATTCGCTTTGAGCGCGCAATCAATATGAATGCGATTAACCAAACGGTCTTATTGACGCTTACGGATATAGCCAAAGAGTTGACTGATGCTGAAGATATCCAGACCGTTACCATTACAGGACGCAAGGATATATTTTCTGCCGGCATTGATTTAAAGGACTCAGCCAAATGGGAAGAGGGCTCTTTAAGTCTTTTGGCTCGTAGGGAAATAGCCAAAAGAGGCGCCAGAATGTGCCAGCTGTGGGAAAACCTGCCACAAATAACCGTGGCCGCCATTGAAGGTGCCGCAATTGGTGGTGGTGCCGGGCTGGCATTGGCCTGTGACTGGCGGGTGGCTTCGAGTGCCAGCTCCATATTTTTGCCCGAAGTAAAAATGGCTATGAATATGGGTTGGGGCGCCATCCCAAGATTGATTGGTCTGGTAGGCATCGCACGTGCCAAGCAGATACTCATATTGTGTGAATCGATAACAGCAACGCAGGCACATGACTGGGGTCTGGTCGACTGGCTGGCAGACGTTGGCGATAGCGTTAAGGTCGCCAATGAAGTTTGCGCGCGTGTAAGAGAGTCTAACCCAGCCGTGGTCAGGATGACGAAAGAAGCGGCCAATGCTTGTGGTCATGCGCTTGACAAGGTAAGTATATACATGGATGCGGATCAGGGGCTGGTATGTCGTGACAGCAATGAAGCGCAACTTCTGCGCGAGGAGTTTAAGCGCGGTAATTACCGTGGCTAGTTTGTTTGCAATCAGGAGTAGTCAGCCTTGTTAACCCAAGATTCAAAAGATGTGGTGATTTGTGAATGTTTTTGCCGTGATGGTTTACAACATGAAGTTAACACCATTGCCACCAGGGTAAAAGTTGATTTAATCAACAGGTTCAGTCAGGCTGGATTTGCGCGGATAGAGGCTACCTCATACTCTAATCCTAAAGTGATTCCACAGTTTGCTGACGCCAGTGACGTGTTGCGTGCAATCCATATGCATAAGAATGTGTATTACAAAGCAACATGCCCAAATGTGCGTGCGGTTGAACGGGCTGTCGCTGATTTAGAGCTAAATCATGGCGCTAACGAAATAAGTTTTTTGGTTTCTGCGAGTGAATCTCACAGCCTGAAAAATTTAAAACGCAGCCGTGCCGATCAGTGGCAAAATATTGCAGACATGACCAGGGCAGGCTTATATAAATTTAGAATAATTGGCACTATATCGGTAGCATTTGGCTGTCCGTTTGAGGGCTATGTTGACCCGGCGGTAGTATTGTCTGACGTCGAACGTTTTTACAGTCTTGGTATAAAGCACGTAACCCTTGGGGATACGACGGGTATGGCTACCCCTAAAACCGTACGTAGTCTTTACAAAAAAATGTTCGATATTGCCGATGACATAGTGCCAATAGCTCACTTTCATGATACTAGAGGAACTGCCCTGGTAAATTACATGGCTGCCTATGAGCAGGGCGTACGTTACTTTGATAGCGCCGTCGGCGGTGTAGGGGGGCATCCTGCCGGTCTCAAGTATGGTGGTGGCTACACCGGTAATGCGTGCACCGAAGATCTGGTAAATCTATTTGAAAGTTGTGGCATTAACACCGGGATTGACTTAACCGCCTTACAAGAAATTTCCCGTCTTTGTGAAAATATTTTGGGCAGACAGTTAAACAGCCATGTGGCGGTATCCGGTTGGAATAGTTTAATAGGTGCCTAGGTGCAGGTGTAGTCTGTTCACCATTGTGCATATGGCAGGTAGCCATGTTTTTGTACTAATAACATACTATATAGTTAGAAATTTATGATAAACAAAATTTATCAGACTGCCATTGAGTCCATTGCTCCTGTGTATGATGGCGCCACGGTTATGATAAGTGGTTTTGGTAATGCTGGCATGCCAGATTTACTGATTGATGCGCTGCTCGAGCATGGTGCCCAGGACCTGGTTATCATTAATAATAATGCTGGCAATGGCTATACTGGCCTGGCAGCACTGTTGCAAGCCAGGCGTGTAAAAAAGATTATCTGCTCCTTTCCACGCCAGAAAGACTCTTACGTTTTTGATGAGCTGTATAGAAACAAAGAAATTGAACTTGAGCTGGTGCCGCAAGGTACGTTATCAGAGCGTATCCGTGCAGCTGGAGCCGGTATAGGGGGATTTTTTACACCAACTTCATATGGCACCGAGCTGGCGCATGGCAAGGAAACCAGACTTATAAATGGTAAGCACTACGTTTTGGAATATGCGCTACCAGCCGATTTTGCCTTGATAAAGGCTAAGGCTGCAGACCGCTGGGGTAACTTGATATACAACAAGTCGGCGCGTAATTTTGGCCCGGTTATGGCCAGCGCTGCTACTTGCACCATTGCACAGGTTTGTCATGTCGTGCAATTGGGTGAACTGGATCCTGAAGAGATTGTTACGCCAAGTATTTTTACCAATCGTATCTTTGACTGTTCTGGAGTGCAGTGATGCAAGGGTTATCACGTTTACAGATGGCTGAGTTAGTAGCAAATGATATTCCCGAAGGCTCATACGTAAATCTTGGTATAGGCCAACCAACGATGGTGGCAGATTTTTTACCGCAAGGCCGGGAAATCATACTTCATAGCGAAAATGGCCTGCTGGGTATGGGACCGGCGCCTCAGGCCGATGCAATCGATGAGGACTTGATCAATGCTGGTAAAGAGCCTGTTACGCTTTTGCCCGGGGGAGCTTACTTTCATCATGCCGATTCATTTGCGATGATCAGAGGTGGTCATATTGATATATGCGTGCTGGGTGCCTTTCAGGTTTCAGGCCGAGGCGACCTCGCTAATTGGAGCACGGGTGAGCCAAACGTTATACCTGCCGTTGGCGGTGCTATGGATCTTGCTTATGGCGCGAAACAGGTTTATGTCATGATGAATCATTTAACCAAGTCAGGTGAGAGCAAGATTGTTGAAACTTGTACTTACCCGGTTACTGGTCTGGCTTGTGTAAACCGTATATATACGGATTTGGCAATTTTGGATGTTGTCGATGCCGGCATAGTCCTGAAAGAGATTTTGGTTGACATGAGCTTTAGTCAATTACAAAAAATTACAGCCGTAAAATTATTATAAATTTATTTAACCAGACATTAGGACCAGGTGGATTACGCAGACGTTACCATAATTGGCGGTGGTATTACTGGAGCTGCCATTGCCCGTGAGCTCTCAAGGTTCAAGCTGGATGTAATTATCGTTGAGCGTGGCGGCGAACTGGCCGCCGGCGCTAGCAAGGCCACCCTTGGCCATATTTATACGGGGCTGAATATGGTCGGCTCCATGATCTTGAAAAGCTCGGTATTACCGCCTGGTACGCCGCTTACGCTGGCGGCCTTGCACGATTCCCAGGCCAAGCTGTCGCAGTGGTCAGAGCAGGGCTTTAATGATTGGGCCAACACCTTGCAGGAACTTGGTGTAAGGCATAAATATTCTGATTTGCTTATAGTTGCCAAAGACCGCGAACAAATCGCCGATTTGGATAAATACGTTAGCCTGGGCAAGAGCGCTGGCGGTATTTATGGTGATTTCAGGCAAATCGGCCGGGAGCAGATTTTCACGCTGCAGCCGCATATCAACCCCGACATAGTTACTGCCTTACACGCCCAAAATCAGCTGATTGACGTATTTCCGCCCGAGCTGGTGATGGCAATAGCTGAAAACGCCGTGCAAAATGGCGTCAAATTGATGCTCGATAGCGAAGTTTTGGGTATTAGCAAGAATGCCGGTGAGCAAATCGTGCAGACCTCAAACGGCGCTATAAAAAGCCGTTTTGTGGTTAATGCTGCCGGTGGCTGGGCGGATAAAATTGCCGATATGGGTGGTCGGCGCGACTGGGGGCTGAAGTTTAATAAAACCCAGTTAATGATTTTGGATAAGCGTTTGAATGGGCTTATCAATGGCACCGTGCGCTGGCCCAACCGGCCGGGCCAGATAGAGCTGATACAGCAACGGGGCGAGAATATTCTAATTGAATGTGGCACTTATGACCCTACCGACCGACCTGACGACACCGCCAATATGCCGGCGGCCATGCAACGTGGCCTGGCCATTGCGCAAAGCTTGCTGCCGCAGATTTCTGCCCAAGACGTAATCGCCGCTTTTACTGGCGTGCGTACGTTTAATACGCGTAATATTGGTGATCATATTGTTGAGTTTGCTGCTGATAATCCAGCCTTTTTGAATGTTGTAATACGCCTGCCCGGTATTATTGGCGCCTTGCCAATGGCGCGCTACGTTGTTAATTTGCTGCGCAGTGCCGGCTTGCAGACGCCCGCCCGGCCCACGTTTAAGCCGCAGCGCAAGGCACCAGCCAATATGCGTTATGCCAGCGCGTCCGAGCGCGTAAATTTGGTAGCGCAACAGCCCTTGTATGGCCACATTGTTTGTCGTTGTGAGCTGGTGTCTGCAGGGGAAATTATTGACGCCATAAACTCCGGGGCGCGCACTACTGACGGGGTAAAGTTTCGCACTAGAGCCAGTATGGGCCGCTGTCAGGGTAATTTCTGTAATGCCAAAATTGCCGCCATACTGGCACAACAACTGGCCCGACCAATAACCGCTATTACTAAGAAGGGCCATGGCTCAAACTTTATTGATACGGTTGAAAGAGCAGATTTATAGGAGCCGTTGCACGTTTATGCACGCGATTGATGATGTTCAGGCCCAGGTGCTGGATGTTGCTGTTATAGGAGCCGGGCCGGCCGGGATTTCTGCTGCCCTTGAGCTCGCTCAAGAACAGTCCGGGCTCAAGGTGGCGGTTTTTGAAAGCGAGGCCGAACTGGGTGGTATACCCAGCTTGTGTACGGGGGTTTTTGGTCTGCGTGACCAGCACAGGATTTATTCTGGCCCAGCCTACGCGCGGCGTTTGGCGGCTTTATTGCGCCAGACACCGGCTGCGGTTTATCTGGATGCAACCGTAATGGAGATTATTCCAGGCCCGGCCCCCGATTTTTTACACCGCCTAAGGGTTAGTTCACCCAAAGGGTACGTAAGTTACCTTGCCCGGAGCCTGTTATTGGCCACGGGCTGTTATGAAAGCCCCCGTGATGCCCGTTTTTTGCCGGGACCCAGGCCGGCTGGCATTTACACTACGGGCACTTTGCAGCAGTTATTACAAAGGCATGCGCAGACGCCGGCCAGCAATATGGTGATCATCGGCAGTGAGCACGTGGCCCTGTCGTGCGCCCTGAAGCTTAAACGCTTTGGCATCAAGATCACCGCTTTGGTAGAGCAGCAAGATACCTTGCAAACGTATCCGTTGGCAGCCGGTGCCATCAGCAGAGCCCTGGGGTTTAAGATATTCAAGGGCGTGGATGTTAAGGCGGTGCTGGGTGCCAAACGGGTTAATGGCCTGCAGTTACTTGAGCGCAAGTCGGGCAGGCAGTGGGATTTAAGCTGTGATGGTGTCGTATTATGCGGGCAATTTCGCGCCTATACACCACTCATAGATCACACTGCAATCAGCTATGATCCGGATAGTTGCGGGCCGCTGGTGGACCTTAAGCTGATGACTTCGGTACCAGGAGTGTTTGCTGCGGGCAACGCTTTGCGTGGTGCTAACATGCACGATATTTGCGCCTTGGAGGGCAGGCATGCCGCGAGAGGCATAAAAAATTATTTGCTCCAGGGTGGCTCACCTACGTTTCAGGGTATTCGTTTGCGCGTGCATGAGCCCATACGTTATGTGGTGCCACAAGTCATAGACCCTGGCCAGGTTAAAAACTATAAGGCCAGCCTGAGCCGTCCTGGTCCTGCAATTCAAATAAGTCGCAGCGTTGCTGCCTGCCAGCTGCAGGCCTGGTCTGCCGGGCAGTGTATATGGCAGGCGCGCTACCAACGCTTGTTGGCCAATACCCGTATACCAATACCGTTAGATGAGTTTGACTGGCACAAAGCCGACCCCGCAGCTGATGTAACGCTAAAGCTGCTTGAGTAAGCATTCTTGCATTCATATTTGGAGACGATATGCAAACCTATAACATCAAGGCGTTGCCGTTATGTGCCATGGAGATGGACAAATCGGCCTTTACCTATCGCTTTAACTACGGCAAAAAGATTACTGTGCCCATAGTCACCTGGCTTGTGCAGGGAGCGGGGCAAAACATATTGGTTGATACCGGCGCGGATGCTGAACTTGCTACGGCATTCAGGGGGATTCCTGCAACCAGGATAATGTCCTTTGAGCAGGCCCTTGCCAGCGAAGGCTTGTTGCCAGAAGACATAAATATGGTTATCCAAACCCATTTGCATTGGGACCATTGTGCCAATACCCAAAAATGTCGCAATGCCAAGGTAATAGTGCAGGCTGAGGAACTAGAGTTTGCCCGCAGCCCCCATCCTGTGGCCGGCACTTCGTATAAACAGGAACTCCTAAGCGGGATCGATTTTGTTACCGTGACCGGGCAGCATCAGTTGCTGCCGGGCATAGAGCTTATACCGACTCCTGGACACACGCCTGGGGGTATGTCGGTGGCGATTCAAACCGCTGCTGGCAAGGCGGTGATTACAGGTTTTTGTTGTATCAATGAAAATTTTGCCACACCAGCAGGTGCACCCGAGGAGGCGCGCAAAATAACCCCGGTGATGGCCCCTGGTATAAATACAAATGCGATTGAGGGCTTTGAGAGCGTCAAGCGCATCAAGGAGCTGGCTGACCTCATCATAGCCAATCATGACCCGCAATACCTGCAAGCGCAGCAGGTAGTGTAGGGCCTATTTTGTCGGCCATTGGCCGCCCAGGCTTTCACTGGCCTGGCAGGCCTTGGCCAATAGCAGGGTGCGCATGTGCTGGATCGTATCTTGATTGAATCTTTCTTTGGGGCCAGACAATGACATGGCGCCGCAGAATTCGTTGTCGTGCATAAAAACAGCGCAGGCTACAGCGGCACAATTGTGTTCGCGCTCGCCCAGTGATACGGCGATTACATTACTTAAGCTGGGCTGCAGTCCGGTACCATGAAAGGCGCTTATAAGCTTGCCGGCGGCGCCTTTGGCCAACGGCAGCAGGTCGCCTTCATCGATATGATCCAATGTTGAGTGCCTGGAGTTAAGCCGTAGTACACAAATACGGTGATAATCATCCAGATGTACATGAAAAGATGCACTTTCTGTGCCCGCATCGATCAAGTCGGCCAGTAATGGCAGGATAACCTGATCGACGTGATAAGTGGATTCATAATGGCGGCCCAGCTCGCGCGCATAGGGGCCGAGAATATAGCTGCCGGTACCGTTACGCCTAACTAACGCGGCCTTGTTAAGTGAGCCTAATAAACGCAGCAGAGTGCTTTTGTAAAAGCCCGTGCGCCGGGCTAACGTGGCCAGACTAACGGGCTCTTTGGCGTCTGCCACGGCTTTTAGAATAGTCAGTGCCCGGTCAACTGCCGCTACGCCGTTAGCGCTGGCGGCAGAGGACATTTTGCTATCGCGTGATTTGGGCATGTGTGTTAAGTCGTTTTTTCAAAAACCAGGCTTATGGCTGGTGCGTATTTGTCACCGTGACCGTCCTGGATGGCCTGGTTAAAACACTCGATCAGGTTTTTGGCGCCACTGGCCTGTACACCGACGTGCTCGGCCAGCTGTACTGCGTACTTAAGGTCTTTGAGCGCATAGCTAACCGGAAAGGCTTTTTCAGGAAAGCTTTGCGGCACTATGGATTTTAACCCGTGATTACGTAGTGCGAAACTGTCGGCCGAGCCGTTGGACATGGCCTGGAACAGCTTTTCCGGGTCTACGCCAGTACGCACCCCGATAGCGCGGGCTTCGGCCAGGGCTAGAACGGTTTCGTATAACACCATGTTGTTGAGCAGTTTAACCACTTGGCCCGTACCTATGCCGCCCATATGGTTTACCTCGGATGCAAAGGTTTTTATCAGTGGTTCCAGGGCGGCAAATACCGCATCACTGGCACCAACCTGTACCGCCAATGTGCCCGCTTCGGCTGCGGCACGGGTGCGCATAACAGGCGCATCGGCAAAGTGGATGGCGCGTTGCTCAAACTGCTGGCCCAGTTCCAGGGTCAGGTCGTACGGGGTAGTACTTAGATCAACTACGATTTGCCCAGCACGGCACAGCGTCAATAAACCGTTGGTGCCCAGCGCCACCTGTCGGACGACTTCGCCCGCGGGCAGTGACATAAAAATCACATCAGCCTGTGCGGCTATTTGGGCCAGGTCCGCCTTTATAACCCCATGGGTTGCCAGGCGTTGCAGCGGTCCGGGGTTACTGTCTGCCGCCAAAACTTCGGCCCCGCTTTTGAGTGCCAAGTGCCGGCACATGGGTTCACCCATAACACCGGTGCCAATAAAGCCAATTTTGTTAACTTTAAACATGTCAATTTCCATCCAAATAAGCTGTTTTTAAACGCCCATGCCCCAGTAAATACCCTTGCTTTGCTGGTACAGGCGTAATCCGCTGACACCTTTTTCCCGGCCTAGACCACTATTTTTAAAGCCGCCAAAAGGAGTAGCTATAGACAATTGCTTGTATGTATTAATCCATACCAAGCCAGCTTCCAGGCTGCGTGCTACGCGCCAGGCGCGTGGGTAGCTACTGGTCCAGACACCAGCGGCCAGACCGTAAACCGTGTCATTGGCCTGTTGTACAAGGTCCTGCTCGGAGGTAAATGGCAGCACGCATAGCACTGGTCCAAAAATTTCTTCTTGTACCGCTGTGGCCGAATTATCGAGCCCGGTAATGATAGTGGGGGTATAAAAGGCACCCGCGGCAAATTCCTGGCCTGCCGGGCGCTGGCCACCCAGTACTGCCCGTCCACCTTCGTCCAGGGCAACCTGGACGTAGTGTTCTACCCTCTGGCGGTGAGCAAAGCTTGCTAGCGGGCCCATTTGGGCGCCGGGCGTAGTTGGCAGTCCAGGTTTGATATTTGCGGCGCGTTTGGTCAGCATATCGAGTAATTGTTCGTATACGCCTTGTTGTACGAACAAGCGTGAGCCTGCTATACACGATTGGCCACTACCTTCAAATATGCCATCGATTATGCTGGTGACGGCAGCATCAAGGTCGGCGTCGTCAAAGATTATGTGTGGTGATTTACCGCCCAGCTCTAGTGCTGCCGGTACCAGACGCTGTGCCGCCGCCACACCGATTGCGCGCCCGCTGGCCGTGCCGCCGGTAAAAGAAATCATGCGCACGCCGGGGTGTTCTACCAAAGGTTTGCCGGTATTGACGCCATCGCCGGTAAGAATATTTAGTACGCCTGCAGGCAAGCCGGCTTGTAAGCCTATTTTGCCAAGTAACAGGGCTGCCGACGGCGTTACCTCAGACGGTTTGAGGATCACAGCATTGCCGGCTGCCAACGCAGGCGCCACCTTTTGGGCCTCCATGGTCAGCGGTGAGTTCCAGGGTGTTATGGCAGCTACTACCCCGTAAGGCTCGTATACCGTCATGGATAAGTAATTGCCGCGGGCAGGAGTAATTTCGGAGCCCAGGGTTTCGCAAACCGCGGCGTAGTACTGGAAGGTGGCTGCTGCCCCAGCGGCCTGCTTTTTACACTCGGCGAGCACTTTACCATTTTCCTGCATTTGTAACTGGGCAAACTCCTCGCTGTTTTGTCTGATGAGCTCAGCCATACGCATTAATAATTGTGCGCGTACGTGCGGCAACATGTTTTGCCATTCTGGCTTGGCCGCTGCGCGGGCAGCGGCCTCGACCGCGGCGTTTACGTGCTCTTGCTGGGCCTGTGATACCAGATAGTTCAGCTTGCCGGTGGCGGGGTTGATTGATTCGAACGTGCTGGCGTGGTTGCTTATCCATTGACCATCAATCAAGAAAGCTTTGGGGGTGTGAGGTTCTGACATAATATTGTTTCCTTCAGGTGCGGCGTTGTTTTAGTAGCCTAGTTTTTTTTCGGCTCAAGATGCAGTTGGCAGATATTAGGGTTTTGCGCCAGTCTTGGGTAAAGCTCTAATACCAGTGGGTCGTGGCCGGGTATTATCAGATCCTGGCTGCCGGCCAGTTGTAATAAGCGGCTGTGCCCAGCCAGCATGTCTACGACGTTATAAACAATTGGAAAGGGCTTTTGGGCCAGCATATTTTCGTAGTAGTGGGCGGCGTCGGAGGCCAGGACCAGATTGCCGCGGCGGGTAGCAACCACTACCGCTTGCAAGCCCTTGGTATGGCCACCGATTTTCAGCAAACGCACGCCTGGGGCCAACTGGCTATCACCGTCGTGAAACACAACCCGGTCGGCGTATACCTGGCGTACCAGGTGTACTACGTCTTCAACTGCATAGGCGTGGCGCACGGGTGCCAGGCACATGCTGCGCCCGGTGGCGTACTCTAGCTCGGCATCCTGTATGTGTAAGCGGGCGTGCGGCAGTAAATCAAGATTGCCAGCGTGGTCGTAGTGTAAATGCGTGATGACCACGTCCTGCACGTCCGCGGCTGCTACCCCCAAGTGCTCAAGAGCGGCAATCGGACATTGCAGCAGCTCGCGCTGGCGCGCCTTGGCGGTAGCGGCGTTAAAGCCGGTATCAACCAGGATTATGCGTCCTGGCGCCTTGAGCAGCCAGACAAAGAAATCCATTGGCATCGGGCCGTCATGCGGATCACCGCCGATAAAGTTGTCGGCGCGCCGGCGTGGCATCTGGGCGTAGCGTAGGGCGTAGACCTCATAGACAGAATGCGCCTGGTCAGGTGCTGGTGTAGCAGCCATATTGCCTCCTTGTTATTCTGCTGTGCAGAACTCTAGTTCTTCCTAAAAGAACATTTTAGATATATAATCGCTGTTAAGTCAATCAGAATAAAGCCCAAGTGGGCTCTTTAAATGTGCCAGGCACAGGAGGAAATATGCAGGATAAATACGGTAATAGCGTTTATGTGCAGTTAGCTCAAGAGCACGCTGTGGTGCGTTTTGATCGCGGGGTCAATAGCAACGCCCTGGACCAGGACACAATTCTGGCTTTAACCAGGGTCGCGCAGGATTTAAGCCTGCAGCTCGAGATTCAAACCGTGGTGCTAACCGGTGGCGCCAAGATTTTTTCTGCCGGTATAGACCTTAAAGACCCGGCCAAGTGGGATGATGAACAAAGCAGCCTGCTGCTACGGCGTGATATGGCGCAACGCGGTGCGCGTATGTGCCGGGCTTGGGAGAGTTTGCCGCAAATCACGATTGCGGCAATCGAGGGGCCGGCCGTGGGTGGCTCTGTAGCCCTGGCACTGGCCTGTGACTGGCGCGTGATGGCGGCGGATGCCTTTTTGTATTTGCCCGAGGCCAAGGTTGGCCTGAATATGGGCTGGGGTGCCATTCCACGCATGGTCGGCATGATTGGTGCTGCCCGCACCAAGCAGGCCATCTTGCGGGCCCAGCGCATGGGTGCCGCACAGGCGCTTGAGTGGGGGCTGATCGACGCCATAAGCGAAGCAGGTCAGGCCGTAGAGGCTGCCAAGCAAATGGCTGCTGAGGCCGCGCAAACGCCGGCGGCCATACTGCGCATGACCAAAGAGTCGGTTAACCATATAGCTAACGCCTTAAATACTATGTCCATTTATATGGATGCTGACCAGGCTTTGGTTTGTCGTGATAGTGTGGAAGGTAAACGGGCTCGAGATTCATTTTTACAGGGTTAAAGTATTGCATCGCGGAACTATGTTTCATGTTATATTGTGCTCAGAATCCCACAGGATTAACTTAAGCAACTAGAACAGAAGGAAGAGACTCGATGGCTTCTGACGACTACCGAGATTACGGTCTGGATTTTGAGCACCAGCAGTTCCAAGAGCAATTACGCCGTTTCGTGCAAGATAAGCTCGCGCCTATCGCGGCTCAGGGAGAACAGGATGGCCAGTTCCCCAAAGAGATTTATAGCGCATTACAGCAGCATGGCTATTTGGCCATAAACATGCCCGCCGAGGTTGGTGGTGGTGATGGTGATGTAATTATGGGCTGTATTTTTTATGAAGAGCTGACACGCGCTTCGGCTGGGGTATCTGCCGGTGTGTTCGCTCATCAGCACCTGGCCTGCAAGCCGTTGCTGCGCTTTGGTACCGAGGCGCAAAAGCAGCAGTACCTGGAGCCTGCCTTACGGGCCGAGGTGATAGGCGCCTTTGGTTTGACCGAGCCCGATGCCGGTAGCGATATTCGCGGTATTCGTACCACCGCACGTGCTGATGGCGATGATTATGTACTTAACGGCAGCAAAATTTATATTACCAATGGCGGTATTGCCGATTTTGTACTGGTGGCCGCACGCACTGGCGATGGCCGCAGCAGCGATGCTTTGACCATGTTTATAGTTGATACCAATACGCCAGGTTTTAGTGCCAGCGAGTTACACAAGCTTGGTAACCATTCGGCTTCCACGGCTATTATTGCGCTAGCAGACGTGCGCGTACATAAAAGTGCTATTCTGGGTGCGCCCGGCAAGGGCTTAAGCCAGCTTAAAGAAACCTTAACCGAGGGCAGGATTCTGGTGGCTAACCGTGGCCTTGGTATTGGTCAGGAAGCCATGGAACTGATTTTGCGCTATAGCGGTGAGCGTCAGGCTTTTGGTAAAAACATTGGCAAGTTCCAGGGCGTAGCCTTTAAGGTTGCCGATATGGCAGCTCGTGCCGATGCCGCGCGTTTGATGATTTACCGTGCCGCGCGCCTATTCATGGCCGGTCAGGATTGTACGCGCCAGGCGTCCATGGCTAAATTGTTGGCCAGCGAGCTTGCGGTACAGTCGGCCACTACGGCTTTGTTGCTGCATGGCGGCGCTGGTTATATGGAAGAGATGAAGGTGGCCCGTTTGTATCGGGACGCGCCAGAAGCCTGGATTGGTGAGGGCACCAACGAGATTCAGCTGATGGTAATCGCCAAAACCTTGGGTATGCTTTGAGGTGAATGATGAGTAATGCCAAGCAAATAAATCCAGCTGTTGCCGCTAACCAGGTCGGGGCGCATAAATTTCCGCTGCTGTATTCGCCTATTAAGATCGGCGTACTCAAGGTGCCAAACCGTTACGTGGTGCCGGCCTTAACCACCAATTTTGCCGAGGCCGACGGTTCGGTTGGGCCCGGCTTGTTGGGCTATTTAAGCGCCAGATCCTACGGTGGTTACGGCCTGGTTATGACAGAAAACATCGGTGTACACCCATCTGGGCGGGTGATGCCGCGCATGATCATGGCCGACGATGACCGCTATCTGCCGGGTTTAAGCCAACTGGCCCAAAGCGTTAAAAAAGGTGGTTGTGTTTTATTTGCCCAGCTTAGTCATGCCGGGCGCCAGACACGCCAGAAAATAACCGGTATGCAAATCGTCGCGCCTTCGGCCGTGGCCTGTCCACTAAATAAAGAAGTGCCCCAAGAGCTTAGCCTTGATGGCATCCGCGCAATGGAGCAGGCTTTTGTGGACGCAGCTGTCAGGGTGTCCAAGGCAGGTTTTGATGGTATCGAGATTCACGGTGCACACGGCTACCTAGTGGGTGGCTTCCTGTCGCGTTACTCCAATAAACGCACGGATGAGTACGGTGGTTCGCTGGCAAATCGCATGCGGTTCTTACTGAATATTATTGCCGGCATACAGGCCGCTCTGGGTAAGGATTTTCCTATATCGGTGCGTATCAGCGCGTGCGAGTTCGTACAAGACGGGCTTGATGTAGAAGAATCCACGCAAATTGGCCTGCGCCTGAAGGAGGCAGGCATACATTTACTGTCGATCTCGGTAGGGGTGTACGAGTCCTTTAATCAGGTATCCATGATAACGGGCGAGCCCGAAGGCCAATGGTTAGAGTTGGCGGGGCAGTTGCGCGCACGGCTTGCACCTTTGCCGGTAGTCGGCGTGGGCCGCATCAAACGTCCCGAAGTGGCCGAACAGGCCTTGAGCTCCGGGCTGTTGGACCTGGCTGCTTTCGGGCGGGCTTCCATCGCCGACCCAGGTCTACCTAACAAGGTTCTGGAGGGTCGGCCAGAGGAGATTATTGCCTGCTTTGGCTGTAACGTTTGTTTGGGTCGCTCCAGCCGACCAGAAACTATATGTCCGGTTAATCCCGCGGTTGGCAGGGAGTATAGCTTTAAGCTACAAGCAAGCGACAATCCCAGGCAAATTCGTATAGTTGGCAGCTCTGTGGCGGCCCTGACTGCGGCCTGGATTGCGGCTGCACGTGGTCATCGGGTTAGTATTGACAAGTGTGGGCTGCCGCTGGGTGGCATGCAGGCCTGGCGCAGCAAGGTACCTGGCCAGGAAGAGTACGCCGAAATGTTGCAATCGGTCGAGCACCGCGCTTTACAGGCGGGCGCTACCTATGACGATACCATCCCGCCTGCGGGTGCCCTGATCTGGCGCAGCCACTGTTTCCAGCCCCAGGCTGTGCTGCAGCAAACAGGCGGCATCCAGGTATTGAATGCGTATGAGGTTTTGGCCGGTAAGCATAGCTTGCAAGCCGGTGAGCGCGTAGTTGCCTTTGGCCCGGATCTGGAAACGGCCGAAGCCGCTATTTTATTGGCTCAGGCAGGTTGCAAACTGGATGTTTATATTCCAGGTTCATGGGTGGCGGTTAATTCCCACCCTGGCTACCGGGTTGCCAGTAAGCGTCTGATTGAAAAGTTTGGGGCCAGTTTGCATACGCGATGCGCTGGTTTGGGCGAACTTGACCTGACTGGCGCCAAGGCTTTACTGCTTGGCTATCCAGCTGAGCTGCCAGCTTATGAGGATCCAGATCAGTGGCGTATGCCGGAACAAGTACAAAATGCCTACGCTGCCAGCGGCACCAATGCTTTGCTTGGCGACGCATATGAGCCCGGCTTGATGACGCGTGGTGTGTACGAGGCGGTGGATATTGCTTTACAGGTGTAGTATGGCTGGCTGCATACGGCCAGGGTTTGTTTTTTTTATGCAGTAAGAAGATTGTGCATTTCCTAGGCGCAATTCATTAAACTCAGGAGGAGCTAGAGATGAGTAAATTTTTTCTGAAATCAACCGTAGTTGCGTTGGGACTGGTCATGTCGGCTGGTGTTTACGCCCAAGAAGTTTTAAAAGTAGGGGTAGTCAGTGCGCTTGAAGGCCCAGGTTCGGAGTGGGGCCGTGGTGTGGATGGTGGCACAAAAATAGCTGCGCAAGAAATCAACAAAGCCGGTGGCTTGAAAGTGGGTGATAAAACCTACAAGATTGAGGTTATTTCCTATGATGACTCATATCAGGCAGCCAAGGGTGTGGCCGCAGCCACACGCCTGATCGAGCAAGATGGCGTTAAATTTGTCCTCGGCCCACTGGGCTCGGCATCTGGCTTGGCGGTCAAACCCATGTATGAGGACAACAAGGTACTTGGCCTGGTCAATACGTACACCCCGCAAATGCTCGATGGCGTTAAATACATTTACCGGGTCTTGCCAACGACTTCGGAGTTTGTCGATCAGATAATTGGCTGGACCAAGGAAAACCATCCAGAAATCAAAACAGTAGCCATAATTTCGCCTAACGATCAAACTGGTTGGGACAGCCAGAAAGTTCAGGATGAGGCTTATAAGCGTTTTGGTTATGATGTCGTAAGTAGCGAATTATTTGAGCGTTCAACGCGTGATTTCCAATCCCTGATAACCAAAATTCTGGCTAAAAATCCGGATATGATCGAGCTTGATACTACCCCTCCAGGTACTGCTGGTCTTATCATGCGCCAGGCGCGTGAGCTGGGCTTTAAGGGGCAGTTTTCCAAAATCGGTGGTCCCGGTGTACCAGAAATCGTGGATGCCGCTGGCAAGGATTTTGCCGAGGGCACCATAACTTATGTAGCCGCAGATACGTCGGCCGATAAGTACAAGTGGCTGGAAGAGCAGTATACAAACTACTACCCGGCCCCCATGAATGCCTTTAACGTGTTCTTCTACGATGGCGCCAACATGCTTTTCGAGGCACTCACGAAAGCTGGCACGGTAGAAGATACCGAGAAGGTGCGGGCTGCGCTCGAAGAAGTTGCGCCGTACGAAGGTATGCAAGGTACGATTGCCTGGGGTGGCGAGAAAATTTATGGTAATAACCATCAAATCCAGACCCCGGTGTTCGTAGGTACCATCCAGGATGGCCAGGAAGTGATCGTGCAGAAGGTTGACATCGAGAAGTAATCGGTGCCTTACCCACCGCTGCCTAGCTGGCGGTGGGTGCCTTTTGTCACACGCTTTACCGCAGCCGTGGGTTTTGTGGCCCATGGTGTTTTGACGTTATTCCTTGTTAGAGGACGAGCATGCTACAGCTAATTAGCCAGGTAGGTGTCAACGGCCTGATGACGGGGCTGGTATATATACTCATGGCGCTTGGCTTTACGCTGATCTTTGGGATCATGCGTGTAGTCAACTTTGCCCATGGTGAGCTATATATGATCGGCGCCTTCACTATTCTGGTGCTATTTGGTGGCTACGGGCTTAACTATTATTTTGCAGTTATAGCAGCCATCATAGTGGCCGCGGGCGTAGGGGTAATCCTTGAACGTCTGCTTTTGCGCCGTTTTGTCGGGCGTGAACTCAATGGCATGATAATGGCCCTGGCCATATCAATTACGTTGCAGGCCAGTGTGGCGATTTTTTTCGGTCCGCAAGAAAGGTCGGTGCCCAGGCCAGTGTCCGGGATTATCGATTTGTGGGGTGTAGTGGTGCCTAAAGACCGCATAGTGGTTGGCGCTATAGCCTTGCTCGTATTATTGGTCTTTTACTTTTTCCTGCGTTACGCCAGGGTTGGGCTGGCGATGCGGGCGGTAGCGCAAGATCCCGAGTCTGCTGCTTTGCAGGGTATACGTCCGGGCTTTATTTATGCGCTGTCATTTGGCATAGGCAGCTTGCTGGCCGGTTTGGCCGGGGCACTTATGGGGCCGGTGTATACGATCTTGCCATATATGGGTTCAGTGCCTATGGTTAAAGCCTTTATAGTCGTTATTCTGGGCGGCCTGGGCAGCTTGCCTGGCGCCGTCATCGGCGGTCTATTGCTTGGTATGGTCGAGTCGGCCGTGGCAACCGTATTCAGTTCTACCGTAGCTGCCATGGTTGCATTTGGGCTGGTCATTTTGATTCTGCTCTTTAAACCAAACGGCTTAATGGGGCGCGCTCAATGAAAAGCATGAGTTTTATCAAATCGCTGGGCCTGCTGTTAGGCTGCCTGATTCTGGCATTCTGGCCTTTTGTCGTAAATAACAGCTTCTTTACCCACATAGGCGTGCTGGTCTGGCTGTTTGCCATTCTGGCGCTTAGTATGAATCTTATGATTCGTATGGGGCAGCTGTCATTTCTGCACGGAGCGCTAATGGGCCTGGGGGCTTATGGCTCAGCCTTGCTTATGATGCGTTTGCACCTGTCCTTTGAGCTGGCCTTCCTGGCTTCGGGCTTGATAGGGGCGCTATTTGCCCTGATTACCGGGCCGATCATGTTGCGCGTCAAAGGGGTGTACTTCGTTTTGCTCACTTTTGCTTTTGGCGAAGTTATAGTTCTTACCTTCGTCGAATGGGTAGACTTGTTTGGTGGCAATAACGGCTTGTTTGGCGTGCCCAAAGCAAGCTTTTTTGGCTACCGGATAGTCGATAGGTCGTATTACTACCTGTTGGCTTTTGTGCTGGCTGCCCTGGCGTATATATGGGTAAAGCGTATCTACAAAAGTGAAATAGGTACGGTCATAGATGCCCTGGATGTGGACGAAAACCTGGCCCGCTCACTTGGGGTTAGCGTACTCGCCTACCGTTTGCTGGTATTCGTTATCAGTGGCTTTATGGCTGGTTTGGCGGGGGGATTTTACGCCAGCTACTATTCGTTCGTTACTCCCGATGGCTTTACCTTCTGGACTTCGGTAAACGTAATCGTTATGAACGTGCTTGGTGGTATAGCCACGCCCATTGGGCCGATATTGGGGGCCTTGCTACTTGAGCCGTTGCCGGAAATACTGCGCGATGCCAAAGAGTATCAAACGCTGGCCTACGGCCTGGTATTGATAGTATTTTTGCTGTTTTTGCCCGATGGCATAGTTGGCTTATATAAAAAGATTAGCAAAAAAGGGACAAGCTCATGACAAAGGTATTGGAAGTATCCGGGCTGGTCAAGAAGTTTGGCGGTCTGATAGCCACCAACAATGTCAGCTTTGCTACCGAACGCAATCAGATCATGGGTATTATCGGCCCCAATGGGGCAGGCAAGAGTACCCTGTTCAACCTGATTACCGGGACCATCCCCCCGAGTGCGGGTAAGGTTAGCTTTAACGGGCGTGATATTACCGGTTTTACACCCGAACAGGTAGCCCAGCTCGGCTTGATCCGCACGTTTCAGTCGGCCACCGTGTTTAAAGAAAAAACGGTGCGCGAACACATGCTCATCGGTATGCAGTTCAATCGTCTGGGCCGGCCATTTCAGCTATTAAAGCGCGCTGAGGTGGCAAAGTTTCGTGCCGATGCGCAACGCATGGCCGATGAACTGCTGCAATTTACCCAGCTGCAAGGCTATGAGCATAGGATGGCTGGTGGCTTGCCTTATGGGGCTCAAAAAATACTTGGGGTGGCTATGGCCTTGGCTGCAGAGCCAAAACAATTGCTTATGGACGAGCCGGCGGCCGGGTTAAACCCGGTTGAAACCGAGGCCATGGGTGTATTGATAGAGCGCATATGTCGTGAGCGTGGCATAGACGTGGTGCTGGTAGAGCACGATATGGCGATGGTTACCAGTATTTGTGACCGGATTATAGTCATTAACCGCGGTGAAATGATTGCTGTCGGTACTCCCGATGAAATTCAGGAAAATCCGGAAGTAATTGAGGCATATCTAGGAGCTGACCTTGACTTTGATTGAGTTCGAAAATCTATCGGTTCATTACGGTCCGGTTGTCGCCGTGGACAAGCTTAATGCCAAAATAGCAAAAGGTTCGATTACCTGTATTCTTGGGGCTAATGGTGCTGGCAAGTCTTCCACCCTGAAGTGTTTATCGGGCCTGCTGGTGCCTACCAGTGGCAGGATATTGCTGGATGGGCAGGACGTCAGTAAGTACTCGGCCCACGAAATGGTAGAACTGGGTGTGGCTATGTCACCCGAAGGGCGGCGTTTGTTTCCTGGCCTGACCGTACACGAAAACCTGCGTCTGGGTGCCTATCGGAGTCGGGCCCGGCAAGCCTTTGATGAAAACCTGGAACAGGTGTTTACGTATTTTCCCAGGCTTAAGGAGCGGCGTAATCAGCTGGCGGGTAGTTTATCCGGCGGCGAGCAACAGATGGTTGCCATTGGCCGGGCTCTGATGTGCAAGCCTGATGTTTTGCTGCTCGATGAACCATCCCTGGGGCTTGCGCCCAAGATTATCGTCGAGGTAGCCAAAATAGTACGCACCATCAACAGTACTGGAATCACCGTACTTATAGTTGAGCAAAATGCCCGTCTGGCCCTGCAGTTATCCAGCTATGGTTATGTACTGGAAACTGGCCGCTTGGTGGCCGAGGGTAAAGGTACTGAATTGCTCAACGATGAGCATATCAAAAGTGCTTACCTTGGTAAAAGATCAACCAAACAGCAGAACGCCTGAACACAGGCGCTGTGCGCTTAATTTGCCATAAGATTCAAGTCAATATGAAACAGCCGGACAATCCTGATCAGGATCTTCTGATCGCCAATGACGACGGCATTATGACCGTAACCATCAACCGCCCACAACGGCGTAACGCCTTGTCGGTGGCCCTGGTTAACCGCCTGCACGAGCTTTGGGCTGAAGTTGACGCCGATGAGAGCGTGCGTGTGGTTATTCTGACCTCTACCGACTGCGGCACGTTTTGTGCCGGCATGGACCTGAAGGAAGCGGCGGATATAAAAAACAGGCTTGGGATAGACGTGCTGACGCAAATCAAGGACCCGTTCCATGCCCGCATGCGCAGCGTTAAAAAGCCCATCATAGCCGCCATGACCGGGCATTTTACCGCTGGGGGTATAATGCTTAGCCTCAATGCCGACTTGCGGGTTGGTCTGGCAGGTACCAGCGGCGGTATTACCGAATCCAGGCTTGGGCGCGGTTCCCCTTGGGGTATTCCATTGTTGTGGATGCTGCCGCAAGCGGTGTTAATGGAAATGGTTTTGTGTGGTGAGCTAACTCCAATCGAGCGTTTGCACGATCTTGGGTTTATTAATTACGTTGAAGATTCGCCCGCGGCGGTGCGTGCCAGAGCCATGAGCTTGGCACGGCAAATCAACGCCAATGCGCCTTTGTCGGTAGCCGCTGGCAAGGCCAGCATCTTGAATGCCATGAGCGTTGGCTGCGAGCAGGGGCTGATCGATGCAGCTGAAATCTACCAAACCGTCTATGCCAGCGAGGATGCGCAAGAGGGGCCCAGGGCCTTTGTAGAAAAACGCAAGCCGGTCTGGCGTGGTTGTTAAAGGGATAAATTGGTGCGCAAAAATCAAGACGTAGTCGTCTCGTTGAAACGTGGCTTGGATTTATTGCGTGCCTATGGCGCCCAGGATATAGCGCTTAATAATAGCGAGCTGGTCGCCCTGACCGGCTTGCCAAAATCTACCATTGCCAGGTTTACCTATACCCTGACCAGCCTGGGCTATTTACAGGACAATGACCGGCAGGGCAGTTACCGGCTGGGTGATGAGGTCGTGCCCCTGGGTAATAGCTTGCTGGCCAGTTTGCCCGTCTGCCAGGTAGCACAGCCGCTTATGCAGGCTTTTGCCGATGCGCATGATGTCGCGGTGTTTCTGGCAGGGGCGCATTTAAATGCCATGGCGTATCTGGTGCATTGTTCCGGCAACGCGCAGGCAACGCGTAAGTACCGTACGGGATCCCTGGTGGGTATGTCCAGCACTGCGGTCGGCCAGGCATATCTGTGGGCCTTGCGGCCAGCCAGGCGCAGCGAACACTTCGCGCTGATTGCGGCTGAATATGGTGACGAGGCCGATACAGTTTTACAGGAAATAACCGCCAGCTTCAAAGAAATCGATAAAAATGGCTACTGCTGTATTGCCAGCCAGTGGCGTGGTGAGGCGTATTCGCTGGCGGTACCATTAATTCTTGCCGAAGATGATGCCGTCCTGGCGCTAGGTTGTAGCGTGCCACACCAAAAGTTGGATAATTACCCGGATAAGAAAGCCTTGGGTGATGATTTACTCAGGCTGGCCGCCGCTATCTCCAATACGATGGCGGATCGTGGTTTAAGCTTTTGGGACGATTAGGCTCTGGGCTGCATGCTTGCGGGCCACCGGCGCCCATTTGCGCATCCACCAGCCATATGCTGTGGGCCAGCTGGAAAATTCCAGGTTTTGCTCTAGTTCGAGCTCGGCGTGTAATGCCCAGGCGGGGTTAAAAAGCGCCTGTCGCCCTATGGCGATCAGATCTGCGCTACCTTGTTGCAGTATCTCTTCAGCCTGTGTGGCGCTGTAAATCATGCCTACCGCCATGGTTGGCATGTCAAGCTGCTGGCGTATCTGTCGCGCAAACGGCACTTGATAGCCTGGGACTCTTTTTAAGCTGGAGTTGGTCGTGCCCTGTGCCAGGTTGCCGCCCGAAGAACAGTCGATCAGGTCCACCCCAAGTGCTTTAAGTTTTTCTGCCAGGATAAGGCTATCGGCAAGTTCCCAGCCACCGTCGATCAGATCACTGGCAGAGATACGCACCAGCAAGGGCTTTGCCTGCGGCCAGATTGCGCGTACCTGCTGTACCACCCGCAAAGGCAGACGCATACGGTTTGCCAGAGAACCGCCATAATTATCTGTACGTTTATTTGCCAAAGGGCTCAGAAAACTTTGCAATAAATAGCCGTGCGCCATGTGTATTTCCAGCACGTCAAAACCAGCTTGCAGGGCACGCTTGGTGGCGGCAACAAAGTCCGTGCACAAATCTTCCAGATCCTGGGGACTCATTGCGGCTGGCTTTAGCCAGCCTGCGGCCAGGGGCTGATCGGAAGGCCCTACAGGCTGCCAGCACTGCTCGCCAGCGGCAATATCGGCTGCGGTAAGCGGGCCATTACCACGCCAGGCCCGTTGCGTGCTGCCTTTGCGTCCGCTATGGCTGATTTGCAAGGCAGCCTTGGCGCCAAAGTATTGTATGCCAGCAGCCAGCTTGGCCAGACCTTCTATCTGGTCGTCGTGCCATATACCCAGACAGCCATTGGTTATGCGCCCTTGTCGATTTACTGCGGTTTGCTCGATTACTACCAGGCCCATGCCGCCCAGGGCAAATTGCTGATAATGTGTTAAGTGAAATTGGTTGACCATCCCATCTTCGGCTATGTACATACTCATGGGTGGCAGCACCACGCGGTTGCGCAATTCGACTTCACGTAATTTATATGGCTGGAGTAGCAATGCGGTCATTTTGTTCTGTTCGTTAAAGGTTTCAAGCAGTTATAAGTATAAAGCAGGATCTAGGGATTAACACGCATCGTATCACATAGCGGAACGTAGTTTTAATTATTTGACAATATGGTCAATAGTTAATTACTATGCAATGAGCAACAATAACTTACTTAATATTGGTATAACACGCCTGTTTTGGGCGGGGGTTTTTAAGGCGGGATAAATATGAAAGGCTTTGATTCTTTTAAGGGCAAAACAGCCATGATTACTGGTGCCGGCACCGGTCTTGGGCGTGGTTTTGCGTTACGTTTTGCCGAACTCGGGGCAACGGTGGCTCTGGTGGCCAGACGCAAAGAGCGCCTGGAAGCCGTGGCACAAGAAATTAAGGATGCCGGTGGCAAGGCTATCGTAGTGCCGCTTGATATACGCGATGCCGCTGCCGTAGAAGCCGGGGTGCAGCATATTGTGGATACCACCGGGCGTATAGATATTCTGGTAAATAATGCCGCCGGCAATTTTGTCGCGCGCGCCGAAGAGATCACCCCGAATGGCTGGAATGCCGTAGTAGGTATTGTTTTGAATGGCTCGTTTTTTTGTGCCAGCGCCGCTGGCAAGCGTATGTTGGCACAGCGCTCGGGCAAGATCTTAAACCTTACTGCCAGCTACGCCTGGGTGGGTGGCCCCGGCACGCTGCACTCGGCCTGCGCCAAGGCTGGTCTGATCACCATGGCACAAACCCTGGCGGTCGAGTGGGGCGATCGTAATGTCCAGGTAAATTGCCTGTGTCCCGGTTTTGTTGATACCGAACAATCGCGCGAGGCCTTGTGGCCTACCGCCGAAGGGCGTGAGCATATTGTTGCACGGGTGCCCGCAGGACGTTTTGGCACTATCGAGGAAACCGTCGAGGCCGGGGCTTATTTATGTTCGGACGCGGCCAATTATGTCACTGGCGAGGTCTTTACCATAGACGGTGGCGAGTGGCTGAACAAGGGTGCCTTAAAGCTGCCAGAGGTGAAGTAGATGAAAAAAGTAGCCCTGGTAACTGGCGCCAGTCGTAACATCGGCCGTGCGATTGCGGTATCTTTGGCCCGTAGCGGCTACGCAGTTGCCTGTTTGGGCCGTGATAAGAGCGCCCTCGAACAAACCGCCCACATTTTGCAACAAGAGGGCTGGCCGGTGTCGGTCCATATCGGTGACGTATCTGATGACGCGTCGTTGCAGCGCTTTGCCCAAGAAGCTGCGCAACAGCACGGTGGTATTGGGGTTGTGGTTAACAATGCTGGCGTAATGCGTGAACAAAAAGCGGTTGAGACTACGGCCGCGTCGTTTCGCGAAGTCATCGACATAAACCTGACCTCGGCCTTTGTGCTGGCGCAGGCCGCACACCCCTTCATGCTGGCTGGTGGCGGTGGTGTAGTGATCAATATAGGGTCGATGTTTGGGGCCTTAGGCGTGCCGTCGGCGGCCTCGTATTGCGCCTCCAAAGCCGGCATAGAAGGCCTGACCAGGGCGTTGGCTGCCGAGTGGGCCAGGGATAGGATTCGCGTTGTGTCGGTTGGTCCTGGCTACGTGCGCAGCGACATCTCGGCCGCTGCACTGGATAATCCCGAGCTGGAAAAGCGTATCTTGGCGCGCATCCCTTTGCGCCGCATCGGTGAGCCCGAAGAAATTGGCGATTTTGTTGCCTTTCTGGCTTCCGCCAAGGCTGGTTTTATTACCGGCGAAACCTTTGTAATTGATGGTGGGCAGCGTATGCATGTCTAAATGGTCAAAACATTAGCCGGTAATAAATACAAGGAGGAACTTATGCGTGAAGAAGACAAACGCATAGAAAGGCTGTTCGCATTGGCTGCACGTGATTCTGCCAGCAAAACACACTTATTGCTGAGTGATGGTACGGCCGTAACTTATGCGCAAACTTACCAGCGTGCGCGCCAGTTGGCCAGCGTACTTGTGGCCAATGGTGTCCAGCGCGGCGACCGGGTGGCCTGTGTGATGCGCAATAGCCGTGAGTTGGTGGAATTTTACATTGCCTGCGGCTTGTGTGGTGCCATCTCGGTAGCCCTGAATACCCTTAGTACGGCGCGCGAAATAGAGCGCTATTTCCAGGACTGTGAGCCGGTAGGGGTGCTGGTGCAGCAGTGTTTTGAACAGACCTTTAACAATGCCCAGGACCTGCATAGTCTAAAGTTTAAAATTCTGGTTGGTGGCCAGGCCGGCAGTGGCTGGCAGGATTACGAACCACAGCTCAATAGCGCTGTGGCTATAGATGATGCGCAGCTCTGGCCCAATGATGAAGCTGCAATAATGATTTACAGCTCTGGCACTACTGGTCTGCCCAAGGGGATACTGTTATCGCACCAGGCGCTGATCGATAATGCGCTGGCGGCTGTGCAGGTCCTGGATTATCGCGCCGATGACGTTTTTATGACCATTCTGCCCATGTTCAGCAGCTTTGGTTTTGCCTTTGATCTGTTGCACGTCGCCATTAACCGTGCCTCAGTGGTTATTCTGGAAAAATTTGACGAGCACGTAGCGCTTGATTTGCTGGAGCGCTTCAGGGTCAGTTTCCTGGGCGGAGTGCCAACCATGTTTGCTCGCATGTTTGACCCGGCCAATATGCAGGGCCGCGATTTGTCCAGCTTGCGTTTGGTTGATGTAGGCGGTGGCCCGGTATCAAAGCGTTTAAAGAAGATGCTCAAGGAAGAGGTAGGCACCACTGTTGTGGAAAGCTATGGCCTGACCGAAATTTCGCCCGTGGCCAGCGTACAAAGAGCCAGCGAGCAAGTGTTGAGCAGCTCTTGTGGCGCGCCGCTGCCGGGTATTGAAGTGCGTGTGGTCGATAGCAATGGTAATGATATGCCGGCTGGTGAGCCTGGTGAACTGATCTTTAGTTCTAGTACGCTTATGCTTGGCTATTGGAACCAGCCCGAACAAACCGCCCAGTCATTGCGCGGTGGCTGGCTGTACTCTGGTGACGTCGGCATAGTCGATGACAACGGTGAGATCCACATCATGGACCGCACCAAAGATATGATCGTGACCAATGGCTTTAACGTTTACCCCAAAGAGGTTGAGAACGTTATTGCCGAAATATCACAGGTACAGGCCGTTGCCGTGGTTGGCAGGCCAGACGAAATACGTGGCGAGCTAATCCATGCCTTTGTGGTGCCAAAACACGGACAACAGCTAAGCGAGCAGGACGTGCTGGATCACTGCTTTGCCAACTTGTCGCGTTTCAAGGTACCCAGGGGGGTAACCCTGTTACAGGAGTTGCCATTAACCGCCAGTGGCAAGATACAGCGTTTTCGCTTGCGTGAGTTACTAAACGAGGTTTCCAAACAATGACTATCAACAAGTATCAATTAAGCGCCGATCAGCTCGCTTTTCAAGAAGCGGTAACGCGGTTCGCGCAAGAGCGTATCGCGCCGCGCGCTGCGGCCATCGACCAAAGCGCCGAGTTTCCTATGGACTTATTTCAGGAGATGGGTGAGCTCGGCTATATGGGGGCGCCGTCGACGGAGCAATGGGGCGGTGCCGGCTGTGATGCGGTCATGGTCTGCTGCTTGCTGGAAGAAGTATCACGTGCCTCGGGTGCGGTGGGGAGCTCGCTGAACGCGCATATCAGTCTGGCCTCTTCGGTATTGGCTGAACATGGTAGCGATGCGCAAAAGGATAAATTTTTGCGCCAGCTTACCAGTGGCAAAAAAATAGGTGCTTTTGGCTTGACCGAGCCCAGCGGTGGCTCCAATGCTGCCGGTTGCCTATCGCGTGCCGTTAAGCGTGATGGCTATTACGTGTTGAATGGCTCCAAGGCATTTATAACCAATAGCACGGTCGCCGATATTTTTGTAGTGACCGCGCGCACCAGCGACGAGCCCGGATCGCGTGGGGTTTCGGCCTTTGTCCTGGAGCGTGGCATGCAGGGCTTTAGCGTTGGCGCGGATGACAAAAAAATGGGCATGAATGGTTCGCCCACCGCAATGCTGTTTTTTGATGACGTTGAAATTCCGGCAGAAAACCTGATCGGCCAGGAGGGGCGTGGCTTTAGTCAGTTTGCGCAAACCCTGGATCGCGGCCGTATAAACGTAGCAGCCCTGTCTGTAGGCCTGGGGCAGGCCGCTTTGGATGCCAGTATCGTGTACGCCAAGGAGCGCACCCAATTCGGTAGGCCGATAGCGTCATTTCAGGGCATTCAGTGGCCCATAGCCGAGATGGCCGTACAGGTCGAGGCCGCCCGTTTACTGACCCTCAATGCTGCCCGTATGTACGACGCCGGCATGTCGGTCAAGCTTGAGGGCGCCATGGCCAAATTTCAGGCGGCCGAAGCTTCCATAAAGGCGGCCATGGATGCCATAGAAATCCACGGCGGCTATGGCTACTTGCAGGATTTTCCGGTAGAGCGCATCTTGCGCGATGCCAAGATGTATCAGATTGGCGAGGGTACTAGCCAGATACAACGCATGGTTATGGCGCGCGAGCTGCTGGGCCGTTTTGATCTTTAATCGACACTGGGTTTGACATGAGCAACCAAGAAATACTTTTGCAAATAGACGGTCATATAGCAACCATTACACTTAATCGGCCAGAAAAGCGCAATGCCCAGGGCCTGTCTTTTACGCCCAACTTCATGCGCGTGCTGGATCAGCTTGAAGCCGATAGCGAGGTACGTTGCGTAGTGCTAACCGGTAACGGGCCGGTGTTTGGCGGTGGTGGTGATATTTTTGAAATAATGAGTCCGGAAAGCACTGATTTGCAGTGGGAATACGAGCTTATACGGGGCTATAACAAGCTGATCGAGCGCCTGTATTACTTTGACCGTCCGCTTATCGCCGCCGTAAATGGCCCAGCCATAGGTGGTGGTGTCTGCCTGGCATTGGCCTGTGATTTTGCCATCGCGTCAGAACAGGCCATTTATCACTTTGCTTTTGCGCGCATAGGTTTATCAGCCGCCGATATGGGTGCGCCTACCTTATTGCAAAGGTCGCTGGGCAGCTCGCTGGCGTCGTACTATTTGCTTACAGGCGGCAGCATCGATGCGCACCGAGGCTTGCAACTAGGCTTGTTTGCCGATGTGGTAGCCCCTGCAGAATTACTGCCGCGTGCGCGCCAACTCGCCGATGGTATTGCGCAGCAATCGCAACCAGGTACGGCCATAACCAAGCTGGCCATACGCAGAGGGGCAGAGACTTCACTAAGCGCCAGTCTTGAATACGAGGCTTATTTGCAAAGTTATGCTTTCAGAACCAATGAGCACAAGCAAAGGTTAAGCAGCTTTATTAATAAGCCCAAATAACTCCTGGACGGTTTACATATTATGAAAGATACGATACGTATAGGCTCTGGCTCGGGGTTTTGGGGTGATGCCCTGGACCCGGCGCAGGAGCTTCTAAGTGGTACCAAGCTGGATTACATGTGCTTTGATTACCTGGCCGAACTTACCATGGCGCTTTTGCAGCGTGCCAGGTTAAAGAATCCGCAGCAGGGTTATGTGCCAGATATGCTGGAGCATATGCGGGCTCTCATGCCCATAGCAGCAAAACAAGGTACCCGTCTGGTGTGCAATGGTGGTGGCGTAAACCCCCGCGCGGGCGCTGAGCAGGTCTGTGCCGCGGCGCGCGAGCTTGGCCTGAAGGGACAGCGCGTAGCCCTGATCGAGGGTGATGACTTGCTTGACCGTATGGCCGCAATAATCGCCAGTGGCATTGACTTAAGCAATATGGATACCGGCAGCAATGATATTGCCAGTATCGCCGATCGCATTGTCTCAGCCAATGTATATACCGATGCCTCAGGCATAGTCAGTGCCCTCGAACAAAAAGCGGACGTGGTTATCGCTGGCCGGGTTTCGGATAATGCCCTATATGCCGGCCCTATGATGCATGAATTTGGCTGGCGTTACGATAATGGTCAGGACGATCTGATCGGCGCGGCGATTACTACCGGCCATATAGTAGAGTGCGCCTCGGCGTGTACGGGAGGCATGTCCTCGCGCTTTGATGAAATGCCCTTTATGGGGCGGGTAGGCTTTCCGATAGTAGAAATGCACCGTGATGGCAGCGCCATAATTACCAAGCTGCCGGGCACGGGGGGCAAGGTTGACCAGTTTACGATCAAAGAACATCTGGTTTATGAGATAGCTGACCCGGCCAACTACATAATGCCAGACGGTATCGCTGATTTTACCAGCCTCAAACTCACAGAGCTGGGCAATGACAGGGTCGGCATCTCGAACATGAGCGGCCGTCCCCGGCCCGATATGCTCAAACTGGTCATAGGCTATGAAAACGGCTGGATTGGTGAAGGCCTATTGTTTTTCCCCTGGCCCAATGCCCTGGAGCGCGCCGCCAAGGCCAAAACCACTTTGCTGGAGCGCTTTGAGCGCATGGGTTTGCAGCAGCAGGAAATTCAGTTTGATCTGGTAGGTGTAAATGCCTTGCACGGGCCGGCCGCGGCCGCGATTGATTACGAGCCTAACGAGGTAGGCTTACGCGTTGCAGTGCGCACCCGTTCGCGTGCCGAGGCCGATAAGGTGCGCCGCGCCTGCTCGCATATGTGGATTATGGGCCCCGGCGGCACTTCTTTTGGGGCGCCTATCAAGCCACGCCCGATAGTTTCTACCTGGCCAACTCTGATTCCCCGTTCGCTGGTGACACAAACCGTACAAATACTGGAGGCCTGAAATGGCTAAACTTTTACGTGATATAGCTTATGTACGCTCTGGCGATAAGGGTGATACGGCTACCATCGGTGTGATCGCCAAAACACCAGCCGATTATGCCGCACTGCGTGCCAGCGTAACCGAGGATGCCGTAAAAAAGCTATTTGGTGATTGGGTCAAGGGCAGGGTGCATATTTACTATATGGATAATATCCAGGCCGTAGTTGTATATATGCTCAACGCCCTGGGTGGCGGGGCCACCACTACCTTGCGCCTGGATCAAACCGGTAAGTCGATAGGCAATGCCATTTTGCGTTTGCCTGTAGTATAAATGGTCCATGAACACAACATGTACTCATGATCAGACCGGTCGGGCAGGGTTAATAAACAACCAGTCCAGGCTTGACGCCTTGGCCCTGATAAATAAGGGCCAGGTCCTGGACCTTGATCACGCCATAAAAATGGGGGCGCCGCACTATCCGCGTATTCAGCCCCCGTACCTTATGAGCCTTTGGACCAGCGCCCAAAGGGTCGTGGCCAAACTACGCCAGCAGGGTATAAAAAATGATCCTGGGGTAAATCTTGAACACGTACACATGACTTTTCATGTGGGTACGCACATAGATGCTTTGGGGCATTTTACTATTGGCCAAACCATGTATGGCGGTCGCAATGCTGATGAGGTGATCGGTGATCAGGGCTTGCGCGAGCTGGGTGTGGAGCACGTCCCATCACTGATTACACGCGGGGTATTGCTTGATCTTGCCCACCTGGATGGGGGCGATTTTTTGGCTGCTGGTCGTGCTATCGGGCCCGAAGACTTGCAAAATTGTCTGAACAAGTCTGCCATCGAGCTTAAGCCTGGCGATGTTGTATTGCTGCGAACGGGCTGGGGGCGCTTTTTCAGTCAGGATAAGGCCAGGTACGTTGCCGGCGAGCCTGGCATAAACCTGGCAGCAGCCCAGTGGTTAAGCGCGCGTGGGGTTTGTGCCATAGGCGCCGATAATATGGCCGTTGAGGTCATGCCGGGGGTTGAAGGTGATATTTCCATGCCGGTGCACCAGCATTGTCTGGTAGAAAAAGGCATTTACTTAATTGAAAACCTCAGGCTTGATGATCTGGTAGCAGCGTCTGCGGTAGAGTTTTGTTTTATTTTGCTGGCTGCGCGTTTTCAGGGCGCTACGGGCTGCCCTGTGCGCCCGGTTGCCTTGGTATAGGAGTTTGCTTAGTTTGAAAACCCATAAAGGACCTAAAGCTTCTGGCAAAGGCGAAGAAGCAGACCGTAATTTTATTGCGGTGCTCGATAAATCTTTGCGTATTCTCAGGTCGTTTACACCCGATGATGTATGGCTTGGCAGTACCGAGATTGCCAGACGTGAGTCGTTGCTTAAGCCTACGGCTTCACGCTTGGCCAAGTCGCTGGCGGCCATGAATTATCTACACTACTCCCCCCATAGGCGTAAATACCGTCTGGGGATTGGGGTTTTGGCCTTGGGCTATGCGGCGCGTGCTGAACGCAGCGCCGGTCAGTTGATACGCCCCTACCTGCAGCAGCTGGCTGATGAGTACGGCGTGCACGTTTCGCTGGTTGTGCGCGATAACACCGACGCCTTGCACCTGGAAGTTTGCCATAGCAGCAATACCTTAATGACCTTACGTATTGAGGCTGGCACACGCATACCGCTGGCGGGTACGGCTACCGGCCATGCCTTGCTCGCCGCGGCTTCAGAGCCTGAGCTCGCGTATTTGATGGCTTATCTGCAGCAAAGGCACAGCAAACACTGGACTGAAATCGGGCCGCTGGTGTATGACGGCATTGAGCAGGTCAAGAAGCACGGCTATACAATTTCAGAGCGTGGCTGGCAGACCGACATAAACGGCGTGGCGGTGCCTTTAAAACTGCCAGGCGCGCAGACCTACGTGTTGGCTTGCGGGGCGCCCGCCTTGCACCTGCCGCGGGCCAAGTTGCAGGAAATAGGCGCCCGCTTATTAAGTATAGTCGGGCAGTTGAACCAGCTGGCTGCCTAGACCTTCTCCAACAGTACGGCGATCCCCTGGCCCACACCAATGCACATGGTAACCAAAGCGTAGCGCCCGCCATTGGTGTGCAGGCGGTTAATCGCGGTAGTAACCAGCCGGGCACCACTGGCACCCAGGGGGTGACCCAGGGCAATGGCACCGCCCCAGGCGTTGACGCGGGCGTCATCATCGGCAATCCCGAGCTGGCGCAAAACCGCCAGGCCTTGGGCGGCAAACGCTTCGTTAAGCTCGATAACGTCGATTTGCTCCAGAGCTATACCGGTTTGTTGCAATAGCTTTTGCGTGGCCGGTGCCGGCCCTATGCCCATTATGCGCGGCTCTACCCCGGCCACGGCCATACCCAGCACGCGTGCGCGTGGCGTCAGGGCAAACTGCTTAATGCTTTTTTCATTGGCCAGCAATACGGCGCAAGCGCCATCATTGACCCCACTGGCGTTGCCCGCGGTTACGCTGCCGCCTGGGCGCACTATGCCCTTTAACTTGGCCAGCGCCTCCAGGCTGGTGGCGCGTGGGTGTTCATCGGTATCAAAAACTAGCGGGTCGCCCTTGCGTTGCGGAATGTGTACCGGGATTATTTCACGCGCCAGGTGACCTTGCTGCTGTGCCAGCGCAGCCCTGTTTTGACTGGCCAATGCCATAAGATCCTGGTCTGCACGACTGATATTGTATTGATCGGCCACGTTTTCGGCCGTCTCGGGCATCGAGTCTATGCCAAATTGCTGTTGCATTAGCGGGTTAACAAAGCGCCAGCCAATAGTTGTGTCATAAACGGCGTTGCTGCGGCTAAACGCGCCCGTAGCCTTGGGCATTACAAATGGTGCCCGACTCATGCTTTCTACGCCACCGGCGATAATCATGTGTGCCTCGCCTGATTTAATGGCGCGTGCGGCGCTACCCACCGCGTCCAGGCTGGAGCCACACAGACGGTTAACGGTGCAGGCTGGTACCGACACCGGCAGGCCCGCCAGCAACACAGCCATACGGGCTACGTTGCGGTTATCCTCGCCGGCCTGATTGGCGCAGCCATAAATAACGTCGGTCAAGGCCTCCCAGTCAACGCCTGGGTTGCGCTGCATCAGGGCTTTGATAGGGAGTGCGGCGAGGTCATCACTGCGGACGCTCGCCAGTGTGCCAGCGTAACGTCCAAAAGGTGTGCGGATGGCGTCGCAAATATATGCCTGTGTGATTGTCATTTCTACTCCGGAAAAGCGTACGTGGGTTGTGCCTGCATTAGCGTGACTTTACCAAATGCCTGCCTATCAGCATCTGCTGGATTTGAGTGGTGCCTTCATACAGTCTGAATAATCTGGCGTCCCGATAAAAGCGCTCCACCTTGTATTCATTGATATAGCCTGCGCCGCCGTGGATTTGTACGCCACGGTCAGCTACCTTGCCAAGGGTTTCGGTGGCAAACATTTTGCTGCAAGAGGCCTGCATGCTTACCTCTGGATCATAAACTCCGGCTGGCTTGGCGTCGTAAAGTATGGCTGTCGCGCGTACCAGGGCCATGGCGGCCAGGATCTCTGCCTGGCTGTCGGCCAGCATAGCCTGAATCAGCTGGTAATTACCGATGGCCTGGCCAAATTGCTTGCGCTCCTGGGCGTAGCTGATGCTTTCTTGCAAAATACGATCGGCCAGACCACAGGATAGGGCGGCAACGTGCAGCCGTCCTCTATCCAGTACCTTCATGGCGGTTTTAAAGCCTTGGCCGGGCACGCCACCGATTATGTTTTGAGCTGGCACCCTGACATTGTCCAATATCACGTCACAGGTCATGGTGCCGCGCTGGCCCATTTTTTTGTCGGCTTTGCCAAGGCTTATGCCCGGTGTGTCAGCCGGCACTATAAAAGCCGAGATACCACCAGAGCCAGGTCCACCGGTGCGTGCCATAAGCGTAAATGCGCCCGCGCGTGGTGCATTGGTGATAAAGCGCTTGGTGCCGTTTAGCAGATAATCGTCACCGTCGGCTACTGCCGTGGTCTTTAGTGATGCTGCATCGGAGCCGGCGTCGGGCTCGGTGAGCGCAAAAGAAATTATGAGCTCGCCGCTGGCAATCTGTGGCAGGTATTGTTCTTTTTGTGCGCTCGTGCCGTCCATTAGTATGCCTTGCGAGCCTATGCCTATATTGGTGCCGACTACCGATCTGAATGCCGGTGAGGTATGCCCAAGCAAATAAGCTACTTCGCACTCCTGCTGCATATTCAGGCCGATGCCATCGTACTGCTCTGGTATGGACAACCCGAACAGGCCGAGCTCACGCATATCCTTGACGATGTCTGCGGGCACCGCGTCTTGTTCCTCCAGGACGTCCTCTGCTGGCATCAGACGCTGTTCTACAAAACGCTGGACGCTGTCTTTGAGCAGTTGAAATGTTTCTTGATCTAAAGCCATAGTGTTTTTGCTGGATACCTGAATTACTAGTGCCTTATTATGTAACTTTCGATAAAATTAAACAATACATAATAAACTAAACATAATGTCAAATAAATTTGAACATAAAGCATGAATCCACAATCTTTAATCATGCTGGTCAATATCGTTGATGCGGGCAATTTGAGTCGGGCGGCCAAGCTGTTAAAAATGAGCCGGGCCAATATCAGCTATCACTTGCAGCAGTTAGAGCAATCGGTAGGCCAGCAACTCTTGCGCCGCACCAGCAGGCGCCTGGAGCTAACCGAAATAGGTCAGCGTTTATACGAACACGGTTGCAGTATCCGCAATGAGTTATTGGCTGCCAGCGAATCCGTCGCCTCATTAGGTAAAAGCTTGCAAGGTGCGGTACGGATAAGCTTGCCAACAGGTTTTGGTGCCATGGTAATGGCCGACTGGTTAATCGAATTTAAACGTGCTTATCCAAATATTTCTGTTAATGTTTTATTTGAAAACAGGGTCGATGATTTATTGCAAAAAGAAGTGGACATGGCCGTGCGGGTCATGTCCGAGCCGCCCGAGCACCTGGTGGCCAGTTACTTGTCCGGGGTCCGTTATGTGATCTGTGCCGAGCGCGTCTACGCAGCCAAACACCTATTACCACAAACCCCAGGGCAATTGGCCGGCTTGCCGCTGATTACATCGGCCGTAATTGGGCGTCAACTTAAGCTCAGCGCGTTTTTAGGTGAACGGCACGAGGAGCTGGTGCTTAATCCTGGTCTGGCTTCCGAGAATTTTCAATTTTTGCGTAGCGCCATTCTAGCTGGCCTGGGTTTTGGTCTGGTACCGGATTATGTGGTGGCAGCAGATGTGGCCAGAGGGGACGTGGTACTGGCCTTGCAGCAGTGGCGCTTTAGCGTGTTTGGCTCGCGCATGTACCTGCTGCGTATGCCAGGGCGCTATCAAACCCTGGCGGCCAGAACCCTAAGTAATTTTATACTGCAGCAGTTTAAAGGCCCGCAGGCGTAATGGCTACGCCTGGGCTGGCCGGCCTGTGGCTTTTATAAATCGGCCGCGCTGTAAATGGCTTGCCTGATGTAAGGCGACACGCGGTAGCGTTCCTCGCCATAGTGTGCGCCGATATTGCTCAATGCTGTGGCAATATGCTTTACCCCAACCTGGTTAGCCCACGCCAGCGGCCCCTGGGGGTAGTTAACCCCAAGCTGCATGGCCAGATCGACATCCTGGGAGCTGCATACGCCCTGGTAAACGGCGTCCGCCGCTTCGTTGGCCAGCATTGCCACGGTGCGTAACACCAGCATGCCAGGCACATCGCCTACGCTGGCAACATCATAGCCGGCTGCTTGCAGGCATGCTACTGCGTTGTCACGGGCCTGTGGGCTGGCCTGTCTGGCGCTGGCCAGGGCCAGGGTGCTGCTTTTGGAATAATCCAGGGCCAGGTCGAGCAAAAAGGTGTTGGGCTGCGTATTGTCGGCTGCGCGTGCGGTGGCGGTACGACCATCACTGGGATAAATATATGCGTCCCCGGCGCTGGCCACGCGTCCATCTGCTTGGGCCTGTTGCTGTAGAAAGTCAAGCCCTTTTGCGCTCAATCCCTGCGCTAGCGCCTGTGCCAGTGGGGTACTGCCATAGATGCAGATGGCGCCTGCTGCTGTCGTCGTGGCTGCTGGCTCCAGGCGGGCCTGCGGGGCTTGGGCTCCGGGCCGGTGATCATAAAAACCCTGGCCGGTTTTGCGTCCCAGACGCCCGGCATCCACGAGTTCGCGCTGTACCAACGATGGCAGAAAGCGTGAATCTTGATAAAAGGCTTGCCAGACGGTGTTGGTAACGGTGTAGTTGATATCGTGGCCAATCAGGTCCATGAGTTCAAACGGCCCCATCCGGAAGCCCCCACAGGTGCGCATCAGGTGATCCAGGGTCGCTGGGTCACCGGCCTGCTCCTGGATCAAGCGCAGGGCTTCGGCGTAAAACGGCCGGGCGACACGGTTGACTATAAACCCCGGGGTGGACTTGGCGTGTACCGGGGTTTTGCCCCAGGCCAGTGACAAGTCGTAAATCTGTGCGGCTACGTCTTGGTTGGTATCCAGTCCGGACACTACTTCTACCAGACGCATACGCGTTGCCGGATTGAAAAAATGCATGCCCAGCAAGCGGCCCGGCTGCTGTAGCGCAGAGCCTATGGCGGTAACTGGTATGGAGGACGTATTGGTAGCGAAAATGCACTGTGGTTTAACGATCTCTTCGAGCTGCTGAAACAGCCCCTGCTTGGCTTCTAATGATTCTGCAATCGCTTCGATTACCAGGCCGACGCCAGCAATATCTGCGAGACTGTCAGCTACCACCAGCCGTGCACCCGTGGCGCTGGCTGCTGCCGGCTCAACATAGCCCTTGTCAACCAATTTCGCCAGCCCGGCTTTGATTTTGTCAATGGCTGCGCTGGCGGCATTGGCGCGGGTGTCATGAATATATACCTGGTGCCCAGCCTGAGCGGCTACCTGCGCGATACCCATACCCATGGTACCGGCCCCGATTACGGCCACCTGCGTACCAGCATCTAGCGCTTGCGACATCGTTGACTCCTGTGCTTGATAAAAACTGCTATTTAATCACAGATGGTACCCCACTTGGATAAGTACGCTGTTTGTGGGTTTCGGGCTGCCGGTAGCCTTTAAGCAGTACATTCCAGTAAAACCAGGGTAAATAACTGCGCTTGAGCCACCAGTAAAAGCGCCGTGGCACGCGTGGATCAAATGGGAAACTGGGTGTAATAGCGCCGCCATAGGTAAATTCGGCGAGCATTACTTTGCCCTTGCTGGTGGTAACCGGGCAGCCGGCATAGCCGTCGTAGGCGCTGGTATTGCCAAGGCCGGCCAGGGCGCTCAGCAGGTTGTTTGCCAGCACTGGCGCCTGGCTCTTGATAGCCGCAGCGGTTTTACTGTTAGGAGTAGAAGTGCAGTCGCCCAGGCCAAATATATTGGCGTATTGATTGTGGCGTAAGGTGTGCTTGTCCACGTCGAGCCAGCCATTGGCATCGGCTAAGCTGCTATTGCGGATAAAGTCTGGCGCCGACTGTGGCGGTACGACGTGCAGGAGGTCAAATTTGTGCTCGCTGTGTACGGTTTGGCCATTTTGCTCGTGGGCAAACACCGCGATTTGTGCGCTGCCGCGCACTTCAACGAGCTTGCTGCCGTAGCTCGCCTGGGCCGCGTAACCGGCCATTACCTGATCCAGGGCCTGGGCGTAAAAAGGCACGCCAAAGATCGTGGCGGCCGCGCTGTGAAACTGCAGACTGGCTGCTTTAATACCGTTGCGGCGGAAGTGATCGGCGCTTAAGTACAGCGCCTTTTGCGGCGCACCAGGGCACTTCAAGGCACCGGCCGGTTGGGTAAAGATGGCCGTGCCGCCTTTAAAGTTTTGCACCAGCTCCCAAGTGTAGGGTGCAAAATCATAGTGGTAGTTGCTGCATACGCCGTTTTTACCCAGGGTATCCGTCAGACCCTTTATGGCCTGCCAATTGCTTTGAATGCCAGCGGCTATCACCAGGTATTCGTACTCGATCGTAGTGCCATCGGCCAAGACCAGTTGCTGGTTTTGGGGGTTGAGTTCTTGCACCGCCTGACGGATGTGGCGCACGTTGCGCGGCAAGCAGGCAGCTACGGTCCTGCGGGTTTTGCTGGCGTGGTAGGCACCACCACCAACCAGGGTCCAGGCGGGCTGGTAATAATGGTATTCGTTAGGTTCTATTATCGCTATGTCCAGGGCCGGCCGCTGGCGCCGCAGGCGTGCTGCTACGGCTATACCGCCGCTACCGGCGCCGATGATTACTACCTGGTGCTTGTTTTGAAGATTGGGCATGGGTGCTTCCTGTGTTCTATTGTGCGTATTTGTATGGGCAACAGGAACTTATTCTAGACAGGTCTTGTATATACTAAAAATATAAATATACGATATTTATATAACTATTAGTAATAATCTATTTGTGCTGGCACGCAAGGTTTGCCTGTTTGTAGACGTTATTCTGTTATTTAAGCGATAATCGCAGACGCGCTTGCAGGTGTGGCTGTAATTGCGAGCTGTGGTGTGGCCCCTACAAACCGTGGGGATAATATTTTTTAAGGTTAAATAATGACGCATTTTGGGTTTCCACTGGAAACAATAATAATTTTTGTGGTGGTAGTGTCAGTTTCGCTATATCTCGATCTGGCCGCCCATAAGAATGCTAGCGAAATTACTATGGCCGACGCTATCAAGTGGTCGTGTTTCTGGGTGGCGCTGGCCGTGGCCTTTTATTTTTATGTCTGGGTACGCTTCAGTAAAGAATGGGCCGATTTATACATAGCCGGCTATATTCTGGAAAAAAGCCTGTCGGTAGATAATCTGATGGTGTTTATCGCGGTGTTTTGCTCCTTCGGCATCAAGTCACACCTGCAGCACAGGATTCTGTATTGGGGCATTTTGGGTGCGCTGGTGTTTCGGGCTATTTTTGTGGCCATCGGTGCCAGCCTGTTTGCCGTTAGCCCGTGGGTTGGCTTTGTGTTTGCTGCGTTTATTGCCTGGAGCGCGGTGCACATGTTGCTCATGGATGCCGCTAACGAAGAGATCGAAGATTACAGCAACCACTGGAGCGTGCGTTTAACCGGCAGGTTTACGCCAATATATAAGCGTCTTTATGGTACAAGGTTTTTTGTCAGTCACAAAGAGTTACAGCAAGATCCGGGCGCCAGTGCCGATTTGCATAAATGTATTTCGCGCAAGGGTGCGGTATATGCTACGCCGGCTTTTTTGTGCCTGATAGTCATAGAAACCTCTGACATAGCCTTTTCCTTTGATTCGGTGCCAGCAGTAATCTCGGTTACGCACGAGCCCTTGCTGATTTATGCGGCCATGATTTTTGCCATTTTGGGTTTGCGCACCCTGTATTTCGTAGTGGCTGCCCTTAATCGCGCGGTTCGATACCTTAGCAAGGCAGTGATTACCTTATTGTTTTTTATCGCCGCCAAGATGGCGCTGCAGTCATGGAATCATGTTTTTGGTGATACCGGCATAGATATAAGCCCGGGACAAAGCCTGGCCGTCATCTTCATAATACTATTGTCGGGGATACTGGCTTCGCTGCTGTTACCTGGCGGAAAAAACATTAAGAGCCCAGGTTGTGACTAAAACTAACGCCCAGTCGGTGATCGCGGCCTTTGATTTTGACGGCACCATTACCACCAAGGACACTTTCCTGGCCTTTTTGTATCGGGCGTTTGGTAAGCCCAGGGTGTATGCCGCGTTGGCTGCCCTAAGCTGGCATGGCTTGCTGGTATGGCTTGGTCTGGCCAGTCGTGATCGATTCAAGGAGTTACTGGTGGCGCGGCTGTTTGTCGGTGTCAGCGTGCAACGCCTGCAGGCCATAGGGGTCGAGCACGCCCAGTATATTTACTCGCTGTGCCGGCCCCAGGCTATAGAGCGGATTCGTTGGCATCAGCAGCAGGGCCATCACCTGGTAATGGTAAGCGCCTCGCTGGATTTTTATCTTGCGCCTATCGCCCAGCGCCTGGGCTTTGATGACTTATTGTGTACTCGACTAGAGGCCGAGTCGGGCTTGTGCACAGGCAGGCTACAGGGGCAAAACTGCCGTGCAGCGGTCAAAGTCAGCTGCCTGCGGGAATTATTCGCCGATCTGGATAGCTACCTGCTTTATGCTTATGGCGATTCGGCCGGTGATGCCGAACTGCTGGCGCAAGCCGATGTTTCTAGCTACAAGCCATTTCGGTAATAGGGCTGTAGTAAATCTAACAGCTGGTTTTAGCGCAATAGTTCTGGTAGAGAATTTGGGTAAGCTCCTTGGCAACCGGGTTGTCGATCCGATACCAGATCGTTTGGCCATCGCGCCGGCCAACCACGATTTTATCGCGCCTAAGTAGCGATAAGTGCTGCGAAACGGTGGAGTCTCTAATGCCTAAAAATTGCGCCAGCTGACCCACCGAGTGCTCGCCGCGCACCAGTTGGCATAATATGAGCAGGCGATGGCGGTTGCCCAATAGCTTTAATAAGCCACTGGCCTCATCGGCTGCTGTGCGCATTTGTTCGGGGTCTATGGTGTCCATCTCATGTTCCTGCATTGAGCTTTATATATATCCAATTTAAATGTAATTTTTTGTATGTACGATTCGCCAAGTATATACGCTTTTGTCATAGAAAAATATATCACTAACATATTATCGTATGTACTTGGTTTATTTTGTTATTTCAAATAATCGTATATACTTACTAGTACAAAAAACTATTGGTTATTTATTTCTGTTTATCCCATTGATCCAACAAAGGGGGGGCAATGTCCAATTTGCAAGATTTTAAGATATCGCGCAGAAATGCCTTGGGTCTGGCGCTAGCCGGTACCATGGCAAGCTACGCAGGGCAGGCTCAGGCCAATCCCGCCAAAGTGGCCACCAAGGCCAGGATAATTATTGTGGGCGCGGGCGCCGGCGGCCTGACCCTGGCTAACCGGCTGGTGCAGCGCCTGGAAGGCGCCGACATCAGCATTCTTGATGCCAAGGCCGAGCACTATTATCAGCCGGGTCTATCATTGGTTGGTGCCGGGCTTAAACCAGCTAGCTACGTTATTTCTAAAACCAGCGACTGGCTGCCCGCCAGCGGGGTTAAGTTAATCGCCCAGAATGCGGCTGAGATTGACCCCGAGGCCAAGACCGTTACCACTACGGGTGGGCAAAAACTGGCTTATGATTTTTTGGTGGTAGCGCCTGGCCTGGTGCTTGATTACGCTGCTATCGAGGGTTTCTCGCTGGACCTGGTGGGTAAAAATGGTATCGGCTCGCTGTACGCCGGGCCGGAATACGCGGCGCGCACCTGGGCGGCGGCCGCGCAATTCGTCGATAAGGGCGGTGTGGCGGTGATGACCAGGCCGGCTACCGAAATGAAATGCGCTGGGGCGCCTTTGAAGCACACCTTGTTGATCGAGGATATGGCCAGCCGTGGCGGGGCCGCCGGCCGCTACCAGGTTAACTACGTGTGTCCGCAGGCGGCGCTGTTTTCGGTACCAATCGTGGCAGAAAAAGTGCGCATGATTTATGGCGAGCGCAATATTCCGGCAATTTACGGCCATACGCTGGTGGCGGTAGATCCGGGCGCCAGGGTGGCTACTTTCAGTACCAGTAAAAAAGATCCGGATAGCGGTGAGACGCTTTCCTCAAACGTAGAAATGCCCTACGACTATTTGCACGTAATTCCGCCGCAAAGGGCGCCTGAGGTTATCCGTGAGTCCGGCTTGAGCTGGCCCGATAAGTGGGTTGGGCAGGGCTGGGTAGAGTGTAGCCAGCAAAGCTTGCAGCATTTGCGTTATCCGGAAATTTACGCTTTGGGCGATGTCGCCGGTATCCCCAAGGGCAAAACAGCAGCTTCGGTGAAATGGCAGGCACCGGTGGTTGAAGACCATCTGGTTGCCGCGGTACAGGGACGTGAGGGCACGCTTATTTATAACGGTTATACCTCCTGTCCACTTATTACCAGGGTAGGCCAGGCCATGCTGGTAGAGTTCGATTACAAAGATAATTTGTTACCTTCATTCCCTGGGGTTATATCGCCCCTGGAAGAACTCTGGGTTAGCTGGCTGATGAAAGTCTGGGCACTAAAAGCCACCTATAACGCCATGTTGCAGGGCAAAGCTTAAGGAGACCAAAAATGCAAGAGCTTAGCTTCGAAACCATGATTGCCGTGTTTGAACAGATGTTTGGCGCCGGGCTGTTCTGGACCTTGTTTATTATCGCCATCGTAGTCACCCTGGCCTATATATACGTTTTGATACGTGATCGCGCCCTGTCGATGCGCAAATTTATGTGGGCCCAGGTATCCATGCCCTTTGGCGCAATTGCGGCGGTGCTGTTTGTGCAAATTTCCACCGATTCGGGCTTGCGCGACATAGGCGGGCCAGTCGACGTAATCGTGCTTTTGGGTGTCGCTGTCCTGGGCGCCATAGGCCTGGCTATCCTGGTATATACGGCGCAATCCTTACTAAGAGTGCGTTAGCTGACGCCGGGCCAATAGGGGTTGGCATAATACCGCCCCTATTACTACGACCACCCCAAGATAAAACAGCGGGCTTAATTCCAGCTGTTCGCCCAGTAGTGGGATGGCCAGCAAGATAGCGTAAATCGGCTCCAGGTTGGTAGCCATTTGCGTCGTAAAGGCGCTTACGTGGCGCAATATATTCATCAGCAACACAAACGGCACCAGGGTGCAGGCAAAAATCAGCAAGGCCAGCATCCAGGCGTCTTGCCAGCCAGGCATTTGAATAACTGGCCCGCTGTGCGGGATAAAAGGCGCCAGTATACTGATAAATGCCGCTCCGGCACCCATTTCTATACAGACCGCCACCAAGGGCTCGGCGCGCCCGGCGACGCGCTTATTATTGGCACTGAATATGGCTAAAAACAGGGCCGATGTCAGGCCCACCAATAGGCCTAGATACATATCGGACGGGATACCCCCCATAACCATGGCCATACCAGGTATAAGCGCCAGGCCCAGCAGCAAATCGCGCCGGTTAAACGGGTTGCCGGTAATAACGGGTTCGATAAAGGATAAAAATACCGGGGCCGCGGCCAGGCAGGTCGCGCCTACCGAGGCATTGGATAAACGGATGGCGGCGTAAAACAATAGCCAGCTAATGGCCAATAGCACGCCTATGCCGACATAGTAGGTGATCAGTTTGCCCGGCATGCTACGTAGCGCGGTGCGCACCTTGGGCACGAGTAGCAGGGCCGCGGCCACTACCACCATGCGCCACCACACCAGGGAGACGGTCTCCAGGCTGATCAGGCGCCCAAGTATGGGGGTGAAGCCCCAGAGCAAAACGCAAAAATGCAGTTGCAGGTAAATGTTACGCATACGTGCCTGTCTAGGCGGCTAGTCCTTCCAGTAATTTGCGCATGTACTGCACGCGCTGGCCGGTGTCGAGCGCTTGCTTAAAGGCAATTTTCAGGCGCTCTGGGCCATTCAGGCGGACATTGCGATCTCGCTGCACCAGTTCGATAATGCGCATAGGGTCAATGTCTGCGTCAGGCTTGAATTGTAGCGCTGCCTGGGTATCGCTGGCGTCCAGTTTTAAAATACCCAAGGGTTCGGCCAACAGGCGCAGGCGGTGCAGCGCAATCAGGTTATGGGCCGCCTCTGGCAGCTTGCCGTAACGGTCTATGAGTTCTTCTTGCAGCAGGATTAAATCATCGACATTATTGGTGGCGGCCAGGCGCTTATACAGGCTTAGGCGCGCTTGCACGTCAGGGCAGTAGTCTGCGGGTAACAGCGCCGGCGCGTGTAGCTTGATTTCACAAACTGGCTTGGGCCGGCCGTCCAGATCGGGTTGTTCGCCCGCTTTGAGCGCGCGCACAGCCGCAGCCAGCATGTCGTTATACATGCTATAGCCGATTTCCTGGATATTGCCGGATTGCGACTCGCCCAGCACCTCGCCGCTGCCGCGGATTTCCAGGTCGTGCATGGCCAGATAAAAGCCCGCGCCCAGCTCTTCCATGGACTGGATGGCTTCCAGACGCTTTTTGGCGTTGCGCGTAATCGCATCGGCCCCAGGGGTTAGCAGATAGGCGTAGGCCTGATGGTGTGAGCGTCCGACGCGGCCGCGTAACTGGTGTAATTGCGCCAGACCAAGCTTATCGGCACGGTGGATGATGATGGTGTTGGCGCTGGGCACGTCGATGCCGGTTTCTATGATGGTGGTGCATAGCAACAGGTTGAAGCGCTGCTGGTAAAAGCCCTTCATTACCTCTTCCAGCTCGCGCTCGGGCATCTGGCCATGGGCCACCGCAATACGGGCCTCTGGTACCAGCTCCTGCAAGCGTTGACGGCGGTTTTCGATGGTGTTGACCTCATTGTGTAGAAAATACACCTGGCCGCCGCGCTTGAGCTCGCGCAATACCGCCTCGCGTATGGTGCTACCGTCTTCGCGACGTACAAAGGTCTTGATGGCCAGACGTTTTTGCGGTGCGGTAGCGATTACAGAAAAATCGCGCAAGCCTTCCAAAGATAGTCCCAAGGTACGCGGGATTGGTGTGGCGGTCAGCGTCAGTACGTCGACTTCGGCGCGCAGGGCCTTGAGGGCCTCTTTCTGGCGCACGCCAAAGCGATGTTCTTCGTCGATAATAACCAGACCCAGTTGCTTGTAATGTACGTCCTTGGACAGTACCTTATGCGTGCCTATGACTATATCTATGGAGCCATCAGCCAGGCCGGCCAAGGCTTGGGCAGTCTCCTTGCCAGAGCGAAAACGCGACAGCTCGGCGATACGCACCGGCCAGTCGGCAAAACGGGCGCTAAAATTTTGTGTGTGCTGTTCAGCCAGTAGTGTAGTGGGGCATAACAAGGCCACCTGGCGCCCGTTCATAACGGCCAGAAAGGCCGCTCGCAGAGCCACTTCGGTTTTGCCAAAGCCGACGTCGCCACATACCAGCCGGTCCATAGGCCGGCCCGTGGTCATATCGGCTATAACGGCTGCGATAGCGCCAGCCTGATCGACGGTTTCTTCAAAGCCAAAGCCCTCGGCAAAGGCCTGGTAATCCTTGGCCGGAAATTGCAACGCGACCCCGGCACGGGCGGCTCTGAGGGCATAGATTTCCAGCAGTTCGGCAGCGGTATCATTGGCTTGGCGGGCCGCCTTGCGGCGCGCCTTTTCCCATTGGGCCGAACCCAACGGGTGCAGCGGCGCGGCCTCGGGGTCGGCACCGCTATAACGGGCGATCAGGTGCAGTTGTGCTACGGGCACATACAACGTGGCTGCGTTGGCGTACTCCAGGTGTAATAGCTCAAGCGGGCCTTCGCCCAGATCCATGCTGACAAGGCCCCGGTAGCGCCCAATGCCGTGCTGGGCGTGTACTACCGGATCGCCTGGATGCAGCTCGGCCAGGTCGCGCACCATGGCGTCGATATCGCTTGCGCGCTCACTACGTTTACGGCGGCTGCCGCTACGGCCAGCCTGACTGGGGTATAGATCGTTTTCGGTGAATAAAGCCAGGTGTTCACCCGGCACTACAAAGCCCCCGACCAAGGGGGCCACCCACAAAGCCAGCTGCTCCTGGCCGTGCAGGCATTGCTGCCAGTCTTCGTAGACGGTGCAGGCGGGCAAATCGTATTCTTGCAGCAGCTCGTTGATGGTTGCGCGTCGCCCGGCCGAGTCCACGCAAATAATGCTGCGCCAGCCATCCTGGTTAACCTGCCGACGTAATTTGGCCAGCGGATCCTCGGCGCGCCGGTTAACGGCTACATCGGGGCATGGTGCAAACTCATTTTGCGTGGCATGCTCAAGTAAGGCCAGCCGTGGCAGGCGGCGCAGCGCGCTGTGGAATTCAGTGTCGTCCAGAAACAGCTGCTGCGGTGGCAGTATGGGGCGCTCGGGGTCGGACTTGAGAAACTGCCAGCGTTTATAGGCGTCGTCACTAAAGCTCTTGATCGCCGCGCTGCTGTCGCCGATGCTAATGGTGCAGGCATTAGCCGGGATATAGTCAAAAATGCTGGCGGTGTGCTCAAAAAATAGCGGTAAATAATATTCTATGCCGGCAAAAGCCACGCCGTTGCCAATATCACGGTAAGGCAGGGCGCGCGATGGGTCACCCTCAAACACTTCACGAAAACGGGCCCTGAACCGGTTGCGCGTCTCTTCATCCATGGGAAACTCGCGCCCTGGCAACAATTCAACCTCGGGCACCGGATACAGGCTACGTTGGGTATCTGGGTCGAAGCTGCGAATGGATTCAATTTCGTCATCGAATAAGTCGAGCCGGTAAGGCAAGGCCGAGCCCATTGGGAATAAATCTATCAGGCCGCCACGTACGCAAAACTCGCCCGGTGCATTTACCTGGGTGACGTGACTGTAGTTGGCGCGCATTAGCTGTGCCCGCAGGCGCTCTTCATCGAGCTGGTCGCCTTGCTTAAAGCTAAAGGTGTGCGCGGCCAGGAATTCCAGCGGTGCCAGTCGGGTAAGCGCCGTGGTCAGGGGCAGCAAAAGTACGTCTACCTGCCCCTCGCTAAGAGCGTGCAGGCTGCGCAGGCGCTCGGAGATCAAATCCTGATGGGGTGAAAAGCTATCGTACGGTAAGGTTTCCCAGTCTGGTAACAGGCGTACTTTTAAATCTGTGTTAAATAAGCTGATTTCTTCCAGCAGACGCTGTGCCCGCATGGGTTCGGCGCAAAACACTACCCATGGGCGCTGGCTTTGGGCCGCCAAAGTGGCGATTAAGTAGGCGTCACCCGAGCCCGGCGGCAGGGGGTGGCCGTAGCGTTGACCGGCCCGCATGGCGGACAATATCTGGGGAACGGTGGTGATGCTTAGCGTACTCATAAGAGCGTAAGTATAAATCTTTATAGGGTTAAACCCTAGGAGCCGATTGGCGACTGCTGGCGTAGCCAAGTCGGTGCCGCCGGCTACGGTTAAAATCTTGTTTATGAAGCAAAGAATAATCGCGATAGTGCCAGCCGCTGGAGTCGGTAGCCGGGCGGCTGGCTCAGACGGCCTGGCCAAGCAGTACCGTAGTTTGGCGGGTACCCCCATGCTGCGTCTTAGCGTGCTGGCTTTATTGGCTGAGCCGCGCGTTGAGCAGGTGCTGGTAGCCGTGGCTGCTACGGATCAGGTAGCGCAGCAGCTATTGGCCGATTTGCCGCGTACCGTTTGTGTGCCTTGTGGTGGGCCAACGCGTGCAGATACCGTGCGTAATGCCGTTAATAGCCTGGATTTACACGCCAATCTGTGGGTGCTGGTGCACGATGCTGCCCGTCCGGGGCTACCGTTGGCGGCCTTGACGCGCTTGCTCGATACCTGCCTGCAATCCAGGCGCGGCGGCTTGCTGGCCTTGCCCTTGGCTGACACCCTGAAGCAAGCCAGCCCCCAGGCTGGGGTTGTTACAGCCGGCGGGGGCGAGCACAGTCCTGCCGTGGTCACAGCTACCATACCAAGAGATGGTTTGTGGCTGGCGCAAACCCCCCAGATGTTCCCGGCTCTGGAGTTGGCCCAAGCCCTGTTAGAATGCCGTGGTGATGCCAGCATCACCGACGAGGCAAGTGCGATAGAGCGCGTCTGTAGCGCCGCTCGCCGGCCTTTGCTGGTGCCAGGTGATAGGGCCAATATCAAGCTTACCTGGCCCGCTGATTTTGTTTATTACGAACAGCTATTACTGGGTAGGCGTGCCGTGCAAGCCGCCCAGGAATAATTTTTTATGGGCTTTGCATGAATACTCGGTTTCCCTTCAGGGTAGGCCAGGGGCACGATTTACACGTCTTGGTTGAAGGCCGCCCCTTGATTCTTGGTGGCGTACAGATTCCCTACCATAAAGGTCTGCAGGGCCACTCTGATGCCGATGCCTTGCTGCACGCCACTACCGATGCCATTCTGGGAGCGCTGGGCGAGGGGGATATAGGTCGTCATTTTCCCGATACCGATGCGCGTTGGGCCAATGCCGATAGCGCCGTATTTTTGCAACACGCTGCGCAAATGGCCGCTGCTGCGGGCTGGTCTATAGTTAATATAGACGCCACGGTGCACGCCCAGGCCCCCAAAATCGGACCCCATGCGCCTGCCATGGTAGCCCGCATGGCGGCCTTGTTAGGCATAGAATGCGAGCAAATCAATATCAAAGCCAAGACTAACGAAAAGCTTGGCTACCTTGGTCGCGGTGAGGCTATAGCCACTAGCGTCGTGGTGCTGTTGGCTAAAGCGTAGCGCCTCCCAGGGGACGGTCACAGGGGCACAACTGCTCGGTTAACAAGGCGTCCAGTATGCGCAGGGTTTCTGTCGGGCTGCGGCCAACGTTGAAGTTATTGACCGATACGTGCTGGATAACGTTATCCGGGTCGATAATGAAGGTGGCGCGCTGCGCCACCCCTTCGGTTTTTTCGCGTATGCCAAGCTGGTCTATAAGCGCGCCGTTGGTGTCACCAAACTGATAATGGTTGAGCTTGTTCAGTTCAGGGTCAGAACGGCGCCAGGCCAGCTTGACGTATTCGTTATCGGTAGAACCGCCCATTAGCACCGCCGATCTTTGGGTAAATTCCTCGACCAGGTTGTTAAATCCTACTATCTCACTTGGACACACCAGGGTGAAATCTTTGGGATAAAAATAAATGATTTTCCACTTGCCCGGAAAAGATGATTCCGTAATGTCTTCAAAAGCCGATACGCCATTTTCTTCGTGTTGGTTAAAACCCGGCTTGACACCAATTACACGAAAAGCTTCAAGTTTGTCGCCTATGCTCTTCATTCAAACTCCTTGGCATTGCATCGCGTGATTAGAAATTGCATGTTTTATGTGTCTTCATTGCTATCTGGAATAAAAACATAACCCAGGCCCCAGATAGTTTGTATATATACTGGCTTGCCTGGATCAGGCTCTATGAGTTTGCGTACGCGTGCTACCTGTACATCAAGGCTGCGATCAAAAGCTGTGTACCTGCGCCCACGTGCCAATTCCATAAGCTTATCACGTGAAAGCGGAATATTAGGGTTGTTGACGAAAGCCTTGAGAACAGCAAACTCACCAGAGGTAATGTCAATGGGATTTTTGTTGCGATACAGGCTGCGGGTGCCGAGATTGAACGCGTAGGGGCCAAATTTTATGATTGAGTTATCCTGTGCCGGGGCGGCTGGATGGCTGGGGGCTATCCGCCGCCTTAAGATGGCGTTAATCCGGGCCAAAAGTTCACGCGCGTTAAAGGGCTTGGCGAGGTAATCATCGGCACCCATCTCCAGGCCGATGATGCGGGTTATGTAGTTGGCCTGGGCCGATATCATTATGATTGGTGTGTCGTTATCCAGGGCACGTAGCTTGCGGCAAATCTCCAGCCCGGATTCGGCTTCCAGCATAAGATCCAGTACGATCAGATCAAAGTATTCGCGTTCCATGGCTTTGGCCATATCCATGGGGCTGCTGACTACAAAAGCGTTTATACCGTGCAGGGTAAAATAATGCCTGAGCTGCTCACTGGAGCGGGTATCGCTGTCAGCGATTAGGACTTTGCGCTGCTGTTGTGTATTCTTGGCATGCATAGGCTTTGCTTTTAAAAATCAAGCTATGGTCAGGATTATGTTACAGCGTACGATAAATTTTACTTTTTTAGTACAAAATGTAAACGGGTTTATTTGGTAGTTTGATAATGGTAGCAGACAGTAACCTTAATATACTAGCTATAGATACTGCCGCTAGCGTTGCTAGCGCGGCCGTGCTGAGTCGCGCTAATTCCAGGTTTGCACTAGTTGACAAAGTCCATGTCAGCAACCATGGGCACGCGCAATACGTATTGGATTTGATCAGACAATTAATGCAAGAAACTGGCATAGTTAAACATCAGCTTAATGCCATCGCTTTTGGTATGGGGCCGGGTAGCTTTACTGGATTGCGCGTGGCTTGCGGTGTAGCTCAAGGCCTGGCGCTATCCTTAGCGGTTCCGGTACTGCCGGTTGATTCCCTGCTGGCGGCCAGCAAACGGTTTGCTGATATTCACGGTAATGGCATTTATGTAATTATCCAGGATGCCCGTATGCAAGAGGTTTACTGCGCGGTCTACAGCTTTATGGATGGCCAGGCCAGGGTTTTGGAAGCCCCTTTTTTAATGGCTTATAACGACTTGCATGATTGGCTGCTTTACCATAGCGCGCAGTGGAATAGCTGTGCTGGCCTGCACTGGTATGCCCACGGTAGCGCTTTGGCCAGTTTTACCGGCCTGGCAGAGGTACTGACTGAGCTTGGTGCCCATATGGTGTCGGTTGATGTACCTGTTGCCGCTGCTGCGTCCAATGCGCATAGCATAGCTTTACTGGCCGAACAGGATTATTTGGCCGGTAAGTTGACCGACCCGGCTGTTGCGCTGCCGGCTTATGTGCGCAATAAGGTAGCCTATACCACCGATGAGCGCTCTGCGGGTCTGGGTGGCAATCCCAAGGCGCCTGCCTTGCAACAGCAGATTTTTACCCTGGAGCACGCTGATTTGCCAGAGGTTTTAGCTATCGAGCGGCAAGTGCAGGATTTTGCCTGGTCGCTACAAAACTTTACTGATGCCCTGGTAGCCGGCTACCAGGCCTGGGGAGTGCGGCGTATGGGGTCTTTGCTGGGGTATGTTGTGCTTATGCCCGTGCCTGATATGGCCCATTTACTGCTCATAGGCGTACGTCCTGACGCCCAGCGCCAGGGCATAGGTAGCGTTTTACTCAAGCAGTGCATTAATTACACCAGGCAAGCCGGCTTAGCGGCCCTGACCCTTGAGGTGCGCAGCAGTAATCAGCAGGCCATCGATTTTTATCAGGCCAACGGTTTTAGCCAGCGTGGTTTGCGGCGTGACTACTATCCAAGCAAAAACGGCCGTGAAGATGCCCTGATTATGACGCGCGATATTGACAATGCATAAGTTACAGCCAAACCTTGACCTTACCCCCGTACAGTACACCTGGCTGGCTGAGCTTGGGGTAGATACCACTTGGCTGAAACTAAGCAAATCCAGGGCGCCTACCAAAGCACAAAGTACTACACCAGCTGCGCTGCAATCCACAGTGCGGCCGGATACGTCCGCCAGCGCTGTGCCAAAGATTGCCGACCTGGCTAAAGCACCGCCCCAATCGTCAAGCGTGATAGCGCCGCAGCGCGTAGCTGCTCACATCGATACCTGGCCCGCGCTTGAGCAGGCAATCAGCGCCTGTCAGGCGTGTGAGCGCTACCAGCAGCGGGGCCGGGTCGTGGCCGGTAGCGGGGTTGCCCGCAGGCACGTTAGCTATTTTATGGTGGGTGAACAACCCAGCCTTGAGGATGATGCCAGTGGTCAGGCCTTTCAGGGTAATGCCGGCGAGCTCTTGCAAGCCATGTTGCAACACGCCAGGTGGCCTGATGCCGCCGATATGTATTTTAGTTACGCGCTTAAATGTCGGGCTATAGCTGGTCGGGCGCCGCTCCAGTCTGAGCTGGACGCCTGCCAGCCGTGGTTACGCCAGCAAATAGAGTTGCTTGAGCCGCAAAACATTATCTTGCTGGGGCGCGTTGCCGCCCAGGCACTGCTGGGAGATGCGCGGGATTTTGAGGCGCTGCGCGGGCAGGTGCATAGCTATACCACCGCTGGTGGCCGGCAGATTCCCGTCTGGGTAAGTTACCTGCCCTCCAGCCTGTTGGTCCACAGCGGTCTCAAGGCGCAGGCCTGGCGCGACTTCATGGCTATTGCGCAGGCGCTGGCCGAGCAGCCAGACGTGGACAAAGGGCTGGGCAGCTAATTTTCGTTGTTTTGTTGACCAATAATAGCGGTGCCGTGGCCCGACTGGCCGATCATGTTTGGCAAACCTGGGTTAGCCTTATGGTTAAGCCTGTTCCAGTAAATAAATACCAGCATCAGGCAGGCTACCAGAATCCCAAATAAGGCGATAATCCAGTTAATCGGCAAACCCAGCCATAACAGCAGGCTGTATAAGGCCAGCATTAACAGGATATTCAACTGTTCGTTAAAGTTTTGTACCGCTATTGAATGTCCAGCCGATAAGAGCACGTGCCCACGGTGTTGTAATAGGGCGTTCATTGGTACCACAAAAAAGCCCGAGAACGCCCCTATCACCAGGAGCAGTATGTACACCGTCCAGGGCTTGTAGACGAGCGGCATAAGTAGCACAACCAGCCCCATCAATACGCCTACGGGCAATACCGACAAAGCTTTTTTAAGTGGCACCCGACCAGCCAGAACGGCTCCCAGAACCGTGCCGAATGCAGCCACGCCCATCAGAATCGAGGCCTGGTCCAAACGGTAACCCAGGTGCTGGGCGCCCCACTCTATGACTATAAATTGCAAGGTCGCGCCGGCACCCCAGAACAAGGTAGTTACCGCCAAAGAGATCTGGCCTAGCTTATCGGACCATAATATGCGTACGTAATGGCTGAAATTGCGTATCAGGGCGCTGGGGGTTTTTTGCTGGCGGGGATAAAAAGCGTGGGTATCCGGTATCAGCAGATTGCATAGGGCAGCAGCTACGTACACCAGGCCAATTACCAGAATCGCGCTTTGCGCCGGGCCATTGACGATGCTTTCGATCAGATCTTGTGAAAGTAGCCAGGCCGATACGTCGGGACTGATTAAAACGCCGCCCAAAACCGTGCCAACAATTACCGATAAAACGGTTAGGCCCTCTATCCAGCTATTGCCTTTGACGAGTAATTCGGGTGGCAGCATTTCGGTGACGATGCCGTATTTTGCCGGAGAATAGGCCGCCGCGCCGATGCCGACAATGCTGTAGGCGATAAACACCAGTACCAGCTGGTAGTCGTGGCTCAGGCCGAGTGAGCCGTAGCAAAACATTATTATGCAGCCCAGGGTTTTTAGGGCATTGGTGCTAAACATCACCTTGCCCTTGGGGAAAGAGTCGGCAAAGGCACCAACAAACGCCGCCAGCACCACATAGGCCAGGGCAAACCACCATTTCATCATGGGGGCCATCCAGTCCGGACCGCTTAGTTCAGCTATCAGGCCTATGGCAGCTATAAGCAGGGCATTGTCTGCGACCGACGATAACGCCTGTGCAGCCATCACCATGTAAAACCCTTTGTTCAAGTACTAACCTCTTTGCGCTTCAAGCCGCTACCAAAGTGTGCAAGTATAGCTGCTAAGCTTGTTTTCTGTGTGCTGCGTTATCATACGCTTAATTGCAACCTGTAATAGAAATTACTGTTTCGTGCGCCTGACGCAAATAAAGCTCGCTGGCTTTAAGTCCTTCGTTGACCCAACCACGATTCCTACGCCTGGGGTGTTGGTGGGCGTGGTCGGCCCTAACGGCTGTGGTAAATCCAATATTATCGACGCCGTACGTTGGGTTTTGGGAGAGACACGGGCTTCCGAGTTGCGCGGGGCCACTATGCAGGACGTTATTTTCAATGGCTCAGAGCAGCGCAAGCCGGCTGGACGGGCAGCGGTAGAGCTGGTGTTTGACAATAGCCAGGGGCGAGCCGCCGGGCAGTGGTCGAGCTTTGCCGAAATCTCTGTGCGCAGGGTTTTGACGCGTGATGGTGCCAGTAGTTATTTTATTAATAACCAACTCGTGCGCCGCCGTGATGTACACGATATGTTTTTGGGTACTGGCCTGGGTAGCCGCGGTTACGCCATAATTGGTCAGGGCATGATAAATCGTCTGATCGAGGCGCGCCCAGAAGAGTTGCGGGTTTACCTGGAAGAGGCCGCCGGGGTGTCACGCTACAAAGAGCGCCGCCGCGAAACCGAAAATCGTCTGGCCGATACCCGTGAAAACCTCGCCCGGCTAGAGGACATAATAAGCGAGCTGGAGCTCCAGCTTGTCAAGTTGCAAGAGCAAGCCAAGGTGGCGAGCGAGTATAGCGAGCTGCGCACCCAGGGGCAGCTCAGGCAGCACGCCCTGTGGTTGCTTAAAGAGCAGTCTGGTATACGCAAGCAGACCAGTCTGGCGCAACAAATTGAGGCCGCGCAGCAGCAGCTGCAAGCGTCGGTAGCCCAGCTGGCCGCAGCCGAAGCGCGCGTCGAGGTGTGCCGTAGCAGCCATCAGGAACAGGGTGAGCGGGTGCACCAGGCCCAGGGGCAATTATTTGAGGCCGGGGCTTTGGTCAGCCGTCTGGAAGCCGAGATTCGTCATGTGGTCGATGCGCGCAAGCGGGTGCAGCAACGCAGCACCCAGTTGCAAGAGCAGCTGCAGCAGTGGCAACAACAGTTCGAGCACGCGCAGTTGCAGCTCAAGGACTTACAGCTTGAGCGCGAACAGGCCCAGGCGCGTGCGGAATACTTGCAACTGGCAGCCGAGTCCGACGATGACAAGCTGCCCGAGCTCGAACAAAATTACCGCCAGGCCCAACTTGAGGGTGCTGAGTTACGCCGCCAGGTAGCGCACACCGAGCAAGAACTGGCCCTGTTGGCGCAGACCCAGCGGAATGTTGCTCAGCAGTGGCGTGATCTGGAAGCGCGGCGTCTGGCCTTACTGGCCGAACAGGATAGTAGCGAGGCCCCGGATCAGGCGCTTTTACAAGAGCTGGCTGCAGGGCTTGCTACGCAGCAGGCCAGGGTAGCTGGGTTGCAGCAAGATCTGGAACGCCTGGAAGGCGAGCAGACGACTTTGGAGCAAGAGCGTACCCAGGCCTTGCAGACCAGTCAGCAACAGCAACACGAGCTGCAAGGCTTACAAGCCAGGCAGCAGGCCTTGGAGAACCTGCAGCAGCAAACCATGGCCGCCGATGGTCTGCAGGCATGGTTGCAGCAACAAGGTTTGCAAAATCTGGGGCGTCTGTGGCAGGAGCTGCAAGTTGATGACGGTTACGCTTTGGCATTAGAAGCCGTTTTACACGAACGCAGTCAGGCCCTGGCTTTAAGGGACTTGGGGCCGACGCAGGCCTTCGGGGCCAAGCCACCCCCGGCCCGGCTGGTTTTTTATCAAACTCCCGCCAACCCTGGTCCGCTGTACCCGGCGCCCACTGGCACCAATGCCTTGCTGGAGCACGTACATTGCGCCAATGCTGGCCTGCACGCCTTGCTAAGCCACTGGCTGGCCGGGGTGTTCGTTGCCGCCGATCTGACCCAGGCCTTGCAGGTAAGAGAGCAGCTAAGTGCTGGCTGCCTTATCGTGGTGCCGCAAGGACACAGCGTTGATACCCATAGCGTACAGTTTTATGCCGCACAAACCGCGAGTGAAGGTTTATTGGTGCGCCAGCACGAAATACAGCAGCTAAGCGGACAAATCAGACAGCAATCCAGGCGTGTGCAGCATAGCAGGGACTGTTATCTGCAACTCGAAGAGCGCAGCAAAGAGTTGCTGCGGGCCTTGCAGGCGCTGCGCCACGAGCAGGGCGAGCAAACCCGTAGCTTGCATGCTACACAACTGCAAAAAAACCAGCTGGAACAGCAAATAATTATGGCGCAGCAGCAGGCGCAACGGCTTGACCATGATATGCAAGGCTTGCTGACACAGCAGCAACAGTTGCAGGAGCAGGGTGCCCAGGCCGAGACGCGCTTTGAGGCTTTGGACGAGATCCTGGCGCAACAGCAGCAAGAGCTGGTGCTATGTGAGAGCGAGCAGGAAAATTGGCAGCAGCAGTTAGACGAGCTGCGCGCACAAAACCGTGCCCAGGAGCGCGCCATACAGGAGGCTGGCTTTGCCCTGCGCGCCCTGGATAACCGGGTGGCCGAGTTGCAGCGCAATGCCCAGCTGGCCGCAGAGCAAAGTCGGCGCGCCAGTCTGGAGTTCGACAGCCTGCAGGGCGAGCTGTTTGAGCTTGATGAGAGCACCGCTGAGGCCGGTATGCAGGCCGCCCTGGATGCGCGCGTACGGCACGAAGAGTTGTTATTGCAGGCGCGCAAGGCGCAGGAGCAGGCCGGGGCCGAATTGCGCCAGGCCGATGAGCAACGTTTACAGTTGCAACAGCAGCTGGAGCCGGCGCGGGCCAATATTACCGAGCTACAGCTGCAGGAGCAGGCTGCACGCTTGGAAGTAGAGCAGTATAGTCAGCAGTTGTTGGCCGCGCAGGTCGAGCGCGCCGCCCTGAGTGAGTACATACAGGCGCAAGGGGCGCAGTGGCAGCAGCAACAGTGGCTAAGTAGCCAGGTGCAAAACATTGCCAGACGCATAGAGGCGATGGGGCCGGTTAATATGGCAGCGCTGGAGGAGCTGCAAACTATGAGCGCGCGCAAAAAATTTCTTGATACCCAGCATGCTGATGTGTTGGCCGCTATCGATACGCTGGAAAATGCCATTCGCAAGATTGATCGCGAAACCCGCCAGCTGCTTGCGCAGACTTTTGCTACGGTTAATGAGCATTTTGCCGAGCTGTTTCCGCGCCTGTTCGGGGGTGGCCAGGCGCGTTTAATCATGACGGGCGACGAAATTCTTGATGCCGGTGTGCAGGTTATGGCGCAACCGCCGGGTAAACGCAACAGCAGCATACACCTGCTCTCGGGCGGCGAGAAGGCACTGACGGCGATAGCCCTGGTTTTTGCCCTGTTTAAATTAAACCCAGCACCATTTTGTTTGCTCGATGAGGTGGATGCGCCCTTAGATGATGCCAACACCGAGCGTTATACTAAACTTGTACGTAGTATGAGTCAGCAAACCCAGTTTCTTTTTATTTCTCACAATAAAATCGCCATGCAAATGGCGCACCAGTTGGTAGGAGTTACCATGCAAGAGCAAGGTGTATCACGGATCGTTGCGGTAGATATGGATGCAGCCCTGCAGTGGGCTGGTACTGCTTAAGGCTAAGGGGTTTATATGAGCGATTTGCAGATTTTGCTGATTACCATTGGGGCCATCCTGATAGCGATAGTGATTGTGTACAACAGTTGGCAGGATTGGCGCGCGCGGCGTAGTATGCGCGCGAGCCTGCCAGAAGAAAATGCCGATGTGCTCATGCAAGGCCTTGGCAGTAGCCGTAAGGAGCCAGTTTTAGGTGCTGGTGAGGGCATGGCTGGCACTATCCAGGAGTCGGCCCAAGCCGTGCAGATTAGCGATAGCGCCGAAGTCGACCCGGTGTGTGAGGCTGTTATAGATATAGTCTTTGAGCAACCCGTGCCGGGTCGTGAGCTGCTGCCAGCCTTGCAGGAGGCGCTTATGGTAGGCAATAAGCCGGTGCGTTGCCTGCTGCAACTCGAAGATGGCCAGCACAGTGGCCGGCTTGAGCTCGATCAGTCCTATCGGTCAATCCATTTGGCGGTATTGCTGGCTAATCGTAGCGGCCCTATTACGGCGATCGAATGGTCTAATCTGTGGGCCCTGGCCCAAGGCTTTGCCGAGCATTATGACGGTATGATCGAAGCCCCCGAACAAGATGGCGTGTTGCAGCAGGCCGCCAGGCTGGATGAACTATGCGCTTCTATGGACGCCCAGGTGGGGTTGATTCTACAGTTTGCGCAGCCTTTGAGCTTGCCTATAATCGTGCAACGGGCCCAGTCGCTCGGTTTTGTGCAACGCGCCGGATTATTGATTTTTTTGACCGAAAACGGCAAAACCCGTTTTGCCTTGCAGCCTGAAAAAACCGCCGATGGCGCCATTAGCCGGGCTGATCTGGTACTGGATGTGCCCAATAGTATTCCTGATAATCAGGCCTTTAGCCATATGGTGGGGGTGGCGCGCGAGCTGGCGTTGCAGTTTGATGCCGACGTGCTGGATGATCAGGGGCGTACCTTTGAAGATAGCGCAGCCGCAGCTATCGATACCCAGATAAGCGCCATTTATGACAAGCTCGACGAGGCCGGATTTCTGGCTGGCTCAGCCAGGGCGGCGCGGGTTTTTGTTTGATGGAGCAGGTGCAGAAGCGCGTGTTAGCGCTGCGCGACGAAATTAATCAGCATAACCAGAGCTACTACGTGCTGGACCAGCCTACGGTTTCTGATGCTTATTACGATGGCCTGCTGCGCGAGTTGCAGGAGCTTGAGCAACAATACCCCCAGCTGATAAGCCCCGATTCTCCTACTCAAAGGGTAGGGGCTGCGCCCGCCACTCAGTTTGCCAGTGTCAGGCACGCGGTGCGCATGCTGTCTTTGGCAAACGCTTTCGACGCTAACGAGGTAATCGCCTTTGACAAGCGTCTAAGCGCCAGCCTTGCCAAGCTTGGTATGTTGCCGGGGCAGCATATAGATTACGCCGCCGAATACAAGTTTGACGGCCTGGCGGTTAATCTGCGCTACCAGGATGGTTTGCTGGTGCAGGCCGCAACCCGCGGTGACGGCCAGCAGGGCGAGGACATAAGCGCCAATATACGTACTATCCGGAATGTGCCCCTACGCCTGCTGGGGGTTGATGTACCGGCAGTGCTGGAAGTGCGTGGCGAAGTGCTGATTAGCCACGCCGATTTTGCCCAGCTCAATGCCACGCAGCAGCAGCGCGGCGATAAGCCCTTTGTTAACCCGCGGAACGCTGCGGCAGGCAGTTTGCGTCAATTGGACCCAAAGATTACGGCCACGCGACCATTGCGCTTTTACGCCTATGGTTGGGGCGAGTTGCGCGATCAACAAGGCCAGGCCTTAGAGCCATTTGTCAGCCATATGGCCATGTTGGACTGGTTGGTTGGCTTTGGTTTTGCCGTCAGCCCAGGGCGCAGTCTGTGTAGTGGCGTAGCCGGATTACTGGACTTTTATCAGCGCGCAGCGGCCCAGCGCCCGGAGCTGCCCTACGATATTGATGGCGTGGTTTATAAGGTGGATAGCCTGGCCGCGCAACAGGTTTTGGGTTTTGTTGCGCGCGCCCCCAGGTTTGCCCTGGCGCATAAATTTCCTGCCCAGGAGGCTACTACGCTGCTGGAAAATATCGAGGTACAGGTCGGCCGCACCGGTGCCTTGACCCCGGTAGCCCACTTGCGGCCGGTATTCGTGGGCGGGGTTACGGTCACCAGCGCCAGCTTGCATAACCGTGATGAAGTCGCCCGCAAAGACCTGCGTATCGGTGATACGGTAGTGGTGCGGCGCGCCGGTGATGTTATCCCCGAGGTGGTGGCACCGGTTTTGAGCCTGCGCCCAGCCGCCAGCCAGCCCTACGACATGGATTTGGCGTGCCCGGTTTGCCCGGAATGCGGTTCGGCCATCGAGCGCCCCGAGGGTGAAATTATTAGTCGTTGCACGGCGGGGCTGTATTGTCCAGCGCAACGCAAGCAAAGTCTGTGGCACGCCGCCAGCCGCAAGGCTTTGGATATCGATGGCTTGGGGGACAAGTTAATCGAGCAACTGGTGGATCGGGGCCGGGTCCGCAATCTGGCCGATTTGTACAGTTTGAGCGAATTGGAGCTGGCAAGCTATCCACGTATGGGGCCAAAATCGGCAGCAAACCTGGTGGCGGCCATAGACCAAAGCCGCCAGACCAGCCTTGAGCGTCTACTGTATGCGCTGGGTATCCGGCACGTGGGCGAGACTACGGCACGTGACCTGGCCGCGCACTTTGGCTCCTTGCAGGCGCTTATGGAGGCGCGCGAAGAAGATTTGCTACAGGTAGGCGACGTGGGCCCCATAGTGGCGGCAGCGGTCCACCACTTTTTTGCTGAACCTCACAATCGTGAGGTTATCCAGGCATTGCTGGCTGCCGGGGTCAGGCCTGCTGAACAGCTCCAGGCGCAACCTGCCGGTAGTTTAAGTGGCAAGACTTTTGTGCTTACGGGTACCTTGCCAAGCTTAAGCCGAGACCAGGCCAGTCGTATGATACTCGCTGCCGGTGGCAAGGTTAGCGGCTCGGTATCGCGTAAAACCAGCTGGCTTGTAGCCGGTGCCGACGCCGGTAGCAAGCTGGCCAAAGCCCAGGAGCTGGCGGTGCCAATTCTGGACGAGGCCGGCTTGCTGGCCTTGCTAACAGCCCAATAAGCTCTTAGTTATTGGGCTCTTCAACAATTTTTGCCGCGTCAGTCAGGCTTTGCTGGTAGTTTGCCAGCGCGTCCTGACGCATCATTTCTTCTAACTGGCCTTTGGCTTCTTCAAACGTTGGGAAGCTAACCGGACGGCTATCCTCGACCTGGATGATATGCCAGCCGAATTGGGTTTTTACCGGGGCAGCGCTTAAGTCGCCCTTTTGCATGGATTCTACCGCCGTCGCAAATTCCGGTACGTAGTTGCTGCTTGGGCCCCAGCCAAGCTCACCACCATTTTTGCCACTGCCAGGATCGATGGAATCCTTTTTGGCGGCGTCGGCAAAGCTGACTTTCTTATCCTTGATATCTTTTAGCAGGGCCTTGGCCTGATCTTCTTCCTTGACCAGAATATGACGTAATTTGTATTCGCTGCGGTTGCCCTGTTCGGCCTTAAGGGTATCGTACTCTTGTTGCAGCTCAGCCTCGGTAATCGGATGATCGGCCAGGTACTTGGTCATCAGGGCGCGCACCAGAATGCCTTCGGTAGCCAGTTTGGTTTCTTGCTGGACTTGCGGGTCTTTATTTAAACCGGCCTTTTCTGCGGCCTGTACGGCAACCAGGCGGTTAATCATCTCTTGCTTGACCTGTTCGCGTAATTGTGGCGTATCCTGGGCGCCCTGGCTGACCAGCAGGCTCACGAATTGGTCAAAACTTGCCTGGGTAATTGGCTGGCCGTTAACAGTTGCTACGTCCTGGGCCCAGGCTGGGATTGCAAAGCTGCACGCCAGGGCTGCGATAGCGATATGTTTTTTCATGAATATCCTTATGTTGAGGAGCTGGCTTCGATCGCCAGCGCGTGGATGGGATGGGGCATAAGATCGGCTACCTTGGCGTAAACCAAACGGTGGCGCGCCAAGGTGTTCAAGCCGTCAAAATGCTTTGACCGGATTTGCACGCGAAAGTGCCGCCCACCGTTTTTAGCCCCTGCGTGGCCGATGTGCAGGTGCGACTCGTCGATCAGGTGCAAATGGCTGGGCTGCAGTTGTTGCAGGCGTTGTTCGATCAGGGCAGGCAGGTCTGCAGCTGGTATGTTGAGGGACATTACTTTGGTGTGTCCTGATGATTAAGGGTGGTAGGGGGCGGATTGGCATCATCCTGCATATGACGCCCCAACCAGATCGACTGGATAATCACAAACACGATTAACAGTACCAGCAAGCCAAATACCTTGAAGTTCACCCACTGTGCATCGCTAAAGTGGCCCGAAAAGGCCACGTACAGGTTGAGGGCGCCTGAAGCCACAAAAAATGCCGCCCAGCTATCGTTGAGGTGGGCCCAGCTGCGCTCAGGCAAGGCAATCTTCGCAGACATCATGCGTTGCATTAGGTTACGTCCGGTAAACAGACGCGCGCCTAGCAAAATAGCGGCAAACAGCCAATACAGGACGGTAGGCTTCCATTTGATGAAGGTGTCGTCGTGCAACAGCAAGGTGGCGCCGCCAAACAGTACTATGACGCTTAAATTGATCCAGTGGGTGGCCTCAATGGCGCGTCGGCTCAGGCGTAGCCATAAAATTTGCAGCAGCGCCGCAGCCATGGCGACCGCCGTGGCCACGTAAATATCGGCCAGGCGAAACGCCACAAAAAACAGTATCAGAGGAAATAAATCAAATAAAAATTTCTTCATTCAGCTAAACATTCTAAACTATTTGCCGTTTGCGCCAGAAATTTCCCGTTAGCTGGGATATTATGACGCATTGCGCTGATGCTACCCTAACGGCTTGGTGGCAGCAAATGGTTTTATACAAAGGCCGCTTTTATTTTGTCGCGCGGCCCTAACTCTGGAGACTAATATGGCATTTACCCGTTTCTTACGTCTTAGCGTTGGCGCTGCAGCTTTGCTGACGCTCTTGCCCCTTACGGTTGCGGCACAAGTAAAAGTAGGTGTTTCTGTGTCTGCCACTGGTCCGGCCGCCTCGCTGGGTATTCCCGAGCGCGACACGGTAGCCTTGCTACCCCAGGAGATCGGTGGTCAAAAGGTGCAATATATTATTCTGGATGATGCTACCGATACTACCCAGGCCGTAAAAAACATTCGCAAGCTGACCGCCGAGGATAATGTCGATATAGTGCTTGGCTCTTCGGTCGTGCCAGCGTCGCTGGCTATGTCCGACGTGGCAGCCGAAACCGGCACCCCCATGGTAAGCGTTGCTGCCAGTGCCAAGCTGGTAGAGCCGGTTGATGGCCCACGCAAATGGATTTTCAAAACACCGCAAAATGATTCTCTGATGGCGGGTGCCCTGGCCGATACCATGGCCAAGCAAAATGTTAAAACTTTGGGTTTTATAGGTTTCAGTGATGCTTATGGCGATAGCTGGCTCAATGAGATCAAAGCCGCCACGGCGCCCAATGGTGTGGAACTGGTTACCGAAGAGCGCTATGCACGGCCGGATACCAGCGTAACCGGCCAGGTGCTCAAGCTTCTGGCTGCCAAGCCGGACGCTATCCTGATTGCGGCCGCTGGTACGCCGGCCGCCTTGCCGCAGCGCGAGCTTATCGAGCGCGGCTATAAAGGCCATATTTATCAAACCCACGGTGCGGCTAACAATGATGTTTTGCGCGTTTGCGGCAAAGCCTGTGAGGGCATGATTTTGCCCGCCGGACCTTTGCTGGTAGCCGACCAATTGCCTGACAGCAACCCGGTCAAAGCCAGCGCTTTGCAATACAAGCAGGCCTACGAGGCCAAACATGGCGAGGGTAGCGTCAACACCTTTGGTGGCCACATGTGGGATGCCGGCCAGTTGATAATCGATGCCATCCCCAGGGCTCTTGAATCCGGTGCCAAGCCGGGTACGCCCGAGTTTCGTGCGGCCTTGCGTGACGAAATTGAAAACGTCAAGGAGCTGCCTGCCTCACAAGGGGTATTTAACATGAGCACCAGCGAACATGCCGGCATGGACGAGCGTGGCCGCGTTATCGTCGAAGTAGTCGACGGCAAATGGACGTACCAGCCTGATCTGTAATAGCTAGGCCCTCATGGATTTAACTATTGCGCTTATCCTGTTGCAGGATGGCATTTTAAACGGCGCCATATACGCTTTGTTGGGTTTGGCGCTGGTGCTGGTGTTCGTAGTAACCAGGATTATTTTCATACCCCAGGGTGAGTTTGTTACCTTTGGCGCCTTATCGCTGGCTTTTTTGGCTAATGGCAAGGTGCCGGGTACGGCCTGGTTATTACTGCTGCTGGGTATTCTGGTCTGCCTGATAGAGGCCCCGGCGCGGCTGCGTGCGCGTCAGTGGCTGGCCTATATGCGCACCCTGGGCTGGGCTTTGGTGTTGCCACTGGTGCTGCTGTTGGTGGCACCTTGGGTAGCGGGTCCAGAGGTGCCGCTGTTATTGCAGGTGCTATTTGCCCTAGTTTTGGTGATACCTATGGGGCCAATGCTGTATCGCCTGGTCTATCAGCCGGTAGAGCAGGCCAGCGTACTGGTATTGCTGATAATATCTGTGGCCTTGCACTTTGCCCTGACCGGTTTGGGCCTGTTGTTTTTTGGCGCCGAGGGCTGGCGTACCCCGGCGCTGCTGGAAGGCGTGGTGCAGATCGGGCCGGTGTCCTGGACGGCCCAGACTTTCGTGGTTTTGGGCACTTGTGCGGTTTTGATGTTGGCCCTGTGGCTATTTTTCAAGCGTAGTCTGTACGGGAGCGCCTTGCGTGCCACCGCGGTCAACCGGCGCGGCGCGCGTCTGGTGGGCATTAGCACCCGCATGGCTGGCAGCCTGACGTTTACGCTCGCGGCGGCTATCGGTGCTTTATCCGGCATGCTGATTGCAGCCATCACCACCATTTACTATGACACCGGCTTTCTGATTGGCTTAAAGGGCTTTGTAGCCGCCATATTTGGGGGCTTGACCAGTTATCCAATCGCTGCCATAGGAGCTTTGTTCGTCGGTGTGCTGGAGGCCTTCGCCTCGTTTTGGGCCAGCCCGTTCAAGGAGGCCATCGTCTTTACCCTGATTATTCCAGTGTTGTTGTGGCGCTCGTTTGGCAGCGTGCACCTGGATGACGAGGATTGAGTTGATGCGATCCCGTCATATCCTCTTTACAGTCTTGTTTTTGCTGGTTGTTTTACCCTGGGTTCCGGGCGTGCCCAGTTTCTGGATTACCCAAATGAACTACATCGGCCTGTATAGCCTGGTAGTTCTGGGGCTGGTATTGCTAACCGGCGTAGGCGGCCTGACTTCGTTTGGCCAATCTGCCTTCGTGGGTTTGGGTGCTTATACCACTGCATGGTTGACCACCGCGGGCGGGGTATCGCCGTGGCTTGGCCTGCTGGCGGCTTTACCGCTGACCTGCCTGGTGGCCTACGGGCTTGGTCTGATTACCTTGAGGTTATCCGGCCATTACCTGCCGCTGTGTACCCTGGCGTGGTGCCTGGCGCTTTATTATTTGTACGGCAATCTCGATTTTCTCGGGCGCTACGACGGCATAGCCGGTATCCCGCCTCTAAGCATAGGCTCCTGGCAGCTGGGCAGCGGCAAGGATATGTACGTGCTTATCTGGTTGATACTATTGCTCGCCATGTGGGCGACGCATAATCTGCTCGACTCGCGCCCCGGCAGGGCTATCAGGTCTTTGCGCAGCGGCTCGATGGCGGCGTCGTTTGGGGTCGATCTGGCGCACTATAAGGTGGTGATTTTTGTCTACGCCGCCTTGTTAGGTGGCGTATCGGGCTGGTTGTACGCACATATGCAGCGTGCCGTCAGTCCCAGTCCGTTTGGCCTTGGTTACGGTATAGAGTATTTGTTTATGGCCGTGGTCGGTGGTGCTGGCAGCGTTTGGGGCGCCGTAATCGGTGCCGCCGTCATCCTCATAGTCAAGGATCAGTTGCAAAATATACTGCCCGGACTGGTGGGCACCGAGGCCAACCTGGAAATGCTGGCCTTTGGCGTTTTGATGATCTTGGTTTTACAGTTTGCCCGTGATGGCTTATGGCCGGTGTTGGCACGTATAGGCCAGCGGCCGCAGCAAGCCGGTCTGGATGGCGCGCGCCTGGCCATGTTGCGTGACCCGGTACCTGATTTGCCAGTACGCGTGCGTCCGGCAGTGGGTGAACTGGTGTTGGCGGTCGACCAGGTGCGCAAGGAGTATGGCGGGCTGGTGGCGGTCAACGATATCAGCTTCAAGCTGCACGCTGGCGCAATAATGGGTTTAATCGGCCCCAATGGTGCCGGTAAGAGCACTACCTTTGATCTGATCTCAGGCGTGCAAAGCCTAAGCGCCGGGCAGGTACGTTTTATGGGCCAGCGTATAGACGGTATGGCAGCACGTGATATCGCCAAATTGGGCCTGACGCGTAGTTTTCAGCACGTGCAATTAATGCCCGATCTCAGCGTACTGGATAATGTTGCCCTGGGTGCCCACCTGCGTAGCGACACAAATGTATTTGCCGCTGCTTTGCACAGTGAGCGCAAGTCCGAAGCTGCCTTGCTGCGTGAGGCCGCGCGTCAGTTGCGCCGGGTTGGGCTGGATGACGTTATGGACCGGCCAGCCGGCAGCCTGCCGTTAGGACGCCAGCGCATTATCGAAATCGCTCGCGCTCTGTGTAGCGACCCTATACTGCTGTTATTGGACGAGCCAGCCGCCGGTCTGCGCTTTCAGGAGAAGCAGGCTTTGGCCGCGGTGCTGTCACAACTGCGCGACGAGGGTATGAGCCTTTTACTGGTAGAACACGATATGGACTTTGTCATGCGCTTAACCGATCACCTGCTGGTGATGGACTTTGGCACGCGCCTGGCTGAGGGCGCTCCAGCCGCTATTCAAAGCGATCCGGCCGTACTCGAAGCTTATCTGGGCGGCCTGGACGAGACCTGGGGGGTACCTGGCGATGCTTAACGGCCAGCCACAGCATGCGCAGGAGACGATATTGCAGGTCCAGGCGTTGAGCGCGCAGTACGGCAACGTCAGTGCGCTGGAGCCCATCGGCCTGCGCGTTGATAAAGGCCAGATAGTTACGGTTATCGGCGCCAACGGGGCCGGCAAATCCACTCTTTTAGGCGCCATAATGGGTTTTTTGCCCAAACGCGGCAATAGTACCGGCAGGGTGCATTTCGGTGGCCATGAAATTCAGCATTGGGATATAGAGCAGCGGGTAGGCTTGGGCATGTCGCTGGTGCCAGAAAAGCGCGAGCTGTTTGCCAGCATGAGCGTGTATGACAACCTGATGTTAGGAGGTTTCAGGCTGTTTCGAGCCAAGCAACGGGGCTGGCGCAGTACTTTGGACGACGTTTTTGCACTGTTTCCACGGCTCTCCGAGCGCGCCAATCAGGCTGCCGGAACGCTTTCCGGGGGTGAGCGCCAAATGCTGGCGGTGGGGCGTGCGCTGATGGCCAGGCCAAGCCTATTGATGCTGGATGAACCCAGTCTTGGTCTGGCGCCGCGGGTGGTGCGGGAGATATTCCAAACTATCAGTCAATTGCGCGCAACCGGGGTATCAATATTATTGGTTGAACAAAACGCCAGGGCCGCCTTGCATGTTGCCGATTATGGTTACGTGCTGGAAACTGGTAGCGTAATACTACAAGGGCCATCAGCTAGTCTGGCCAACGACCCGCGCGTAATAGAAAGCTATCTAGGCCTTAAAACAGCCCAGACTTAAGTGCTCAAAAAAAGTCTTTATCTACTTTTGGCGTCTTTTAAAGTGGTTTTATCTGGATATATGCACAAATCACTGATGGCGCACTCGTAACACTTAGGCTTGCGCGCCAGGCAGATATAGCGGCCGTGCAGAATCAGCCAATGGTGGGCATCCAGTAAATATTGTTGCGGTACCCTTTGTAGCAGCTTTTTTTCTACCGCTAATACCGTTTTGCCCGGAGCTATGCCGGTGCGGTTGGCGACCCTGAAGATATGCGTATCCACCGCCATGGCGATCTGGCCAAAGGCGGTGTTTAAAACTACGTTGGCGGTTTTGCGTCCGACTCCAGGTAGGGCCTCAAGCTCAACGCGGGTGCGCGGTACCTGGCCGGTGTGCCTGGCCAGCAACAGCTCGCAGGTGCGTATGATGTTGCGTGCCTTGGTCTTGTACAGGCCTATGGTGCGGATCGCCTGCTCCAGCCCCTCCAGGCCAAGCTCCAGGATACCGTCTGGGGTGCCATAGCGCGGGAAAAAGCGTGCCGTGGCCAGATTTACCGACCTGTCGGTAGCCTGTGCCGAGAGGATTACCGCAATTAACAGCTGAAAATCACTGGCGTATTCGAGCTCGGTTTTGGGCTGTGGGTTGGCGGCTTGCAAGCGGCGGAAACATTCCTCCACCGCCGCTGCCGGGCACTGTTTAAGCGTCTGGCGGGTGGTTTTGCGGGCTACCATTTATTTACGCCGGGCGCGTGCCTGGGCCAGGGCCTGGGCTATGCGTTGCTGTTTATCTTGCGCGCTGGGGGTGGCTATGCTGGGCTTATTGACCAGAGTGCGGGCCGCTGGTCCACGTGTCTCGGTGTGCCGTTGTTGTAAGCGTGACTGGCGTGCGTCATGTTTTTGCTGAGCCTGCTTAAGTAATTGCTGGTCCCAGACTTGCCCGCTTGGGACCATGCTGATGCAATCTACCGGGCAGGGCTCTAAACAGCTTTGGCAGCCGGTGCAGTCGCTGGTAATAACCGTATGCATGCATTGATTGGCCCCGAGTATTGCGTCCACCGGGCAGGCTTGAATGCACAAAGTACAGCCTATGCAGGCGGCTTCATCAATTAAGGCCACGCTAAAAACCTGGCCCAAACCATCAGGTGGGCCAAGATCTGGTGCAACTGCGGGTAATACGGTAACTGACTGGGCTGCTGGTTTATGCATGTGCCTTTATAAAGCTGGCTATTTTCGGGCTGATGTTAGTGCGCCAGCGACGTCCAGAAAAAATGCCGTAATGGCCGCATTTTTCGGCGGTTAGTACCTGACGCTGGGATGGCGACAGGTTAGCACAAAGCGTATGGGCGGCGTGCGTCTGGCCCAAACCGGAAATATCATCGAGTTCGCCCTCAACCGTCATCAGGGCCGTTTTGCGGATAGCGCCGGGATTAACCCTTTGACCGTCTATGAACCAGTTGCCGCGTGGCAGGGCAAACTCCTGAAAGACGGTGCGGATAGTGTCCAGATAGAACTTGCCAGACATATCCATAACGGCGTTGTATTCGTCATAAAACTTGCGGTGGGCCTCGGCGTCGCTGTGCTCGCCGCCTACCAGATGTTGATAAAAGTCGTAGTGGGACTTGAGGTGGCGATCAGGATTCATGGCGACAAAGCCGGCGTATTGTAAGAAGCCAGGGTAAACCTTGCGCCCGGCGCCTGGGTAGCGACCAGGCACGCGATGAATCAGATTGTCCTCAAACCATTCATAAGACTTGGTTGTAGCGAGGCGATTTACCTGGGTTGGTGACTTGCGACAATCGATCGGCCCACCCATCATTACCATGCTACGTGGCTGGTTGGGGTCGTTTTGGCTGGCCAGGAGCGCAATCGCCGCCATAACCGGCACAGTCGGTTGGCAAACCGAGATGACGTGCGTGTCGGGGCCCAGATGGCGCAGAAACTGTTGCACGTAGTGAACGTAATCGTCCAGCCCAAAATCGCCCGCGCTGGCGGCCACCATACGGGCGTCGATCCAGTCGCTTACGTAAATATCGTGCTCCGGCAACAGGGCGCGTACGGTATCGCGCAATAAGGTAGCGTGATGTCCGGACATCGGCGCCACCAGCAATACCCGAGGGTCTTTGGCGCGGGTGGCGCGCTTGAAGTGCACCAGATTGCAAAAGGGCAGGCTTAACTCTACCTCCGGCTTGACTGCGACCGTGCGCCCGCGCACGTTGGTGCTGGCCAAACCCCACTCAGGCTTTTCGTAATCTTTACCGACGCGGTGGGCCAGCTCGTAAGCGGCCGCGAACTGCCGTGATAAAGGCGTGTAGGCTAGTGGACTATAGGGGTTGGAAAAGAGCACCGATGAGGTATCGGTAAATGCAGCGAAAGGGGCAAGAAAGGAACGTCTGATTTCGTGCAAATCGTACAGCATAAATAAACCGCCTTGCAGTAATTTGGGCCAGATTGCGCGGCTTTAGTGCCCCGCGTATGGCTTGAACAGGCTCAAGATACAGTTATTTACCACTTCTGCTGTACTGGGAAAAACCCTAGTTGTAGTTATTTAAGGACGTTCCAGATATTTGAGCTTGTCGGCTACGCCGTTCCAGTCGTCGGCACCGTCGAGCTCACCCACGGAGCGGTTGATGGGACCAAAAATAGGGGTAAGCTCAGCGTTCAGCTCGATGAACTGAACCTGATCCTGGGGTACATCCTCTTCGGCAAAGATAGCGTTGGCTGGGCACTCTGGCACGCAAACTGCACAATCAATACACTCTTCCGGGTCTATGACAAGAAAATTTGGCCCTTCACGAAAACAATCCACCGGACATACGTCGACGCAGTCGGTGAATTTACATTTGATGCAGTTTTCGGTAACGACGTGGGTCATGCTGCGACTCCTGATACGCAAACTTTATATTATTCGCCATTTTACCCAAAAACTGGGGGCAAACCCTTATATACCACTATTATTGTAGGGTATGTTCAGGATAGCGTAGTAAGGTCTTTGGCAAAACTCTGCTTAAAGCAATAAGGCGGCCAGCGTGCCACCCAGCTCTATACCCTGTTGCAGGTATTGATCAGGCACCGTTTTGGGTGCCCAGATGGCTTGGGCGCTTTGCGCGTGCAGGGGCACAATCAGTCCTGGTGCGACCGCCTGCAGGCGCCAGCCTGTGCATATGCGTTGCATCTGCTGCAATGCCCCCTGGCCGTCGGAGCCCGCGGTAACTATGGCGCAGTAGGGGCGGCCATTTAGCTGCTCCAGTACGGCGTAGTAGTTGCGGTCAAAAAACTCTTTCATGGCGCCGCTGAGGCTGGCCAGGTTTTCCGGGGCGATAAAGGCATAAGCACTGGCTGCCAGCAAGTGCTCGGGCTGGGCCTGGTCGGCGGGTAGCACACGTAGCCGCAGGCGCTCTGGCGTACCCAGTGCCGTGGCGATAACCTGGGCGCCCTGGGCAACGGCCTGGGCCATTTGCTCTGCGGCCCCGGTACGCGAGTGCCAGACCACCAATATGTCCTGGATTGCGGAGTTGTCAGGCATAGTAAAAAATTATTTGCTTATACATGGGCGAGCTAATCAAGCTTGCTATAGTATACGTTTACTGCCAGTGTTTTTTAAGCGTAGCCTTTGTATGCAGTCCAGGTTAGAAACCAGTATCGTTGATACCAGTGGCCAACTTAACGCTCAGTGGTTAAGCGCGGCTTGCCAGGGCTTGGATGCGGCCAGCTGTGCGTTATTGGGCCGTGCCGCCGAGCAGGTGCGCCTGCGCCTGGCGGATGCCGTAGGCAGCACAGGTGAGCCTCTGATCGATCACTGCGCCTATATGGTATTGATATTGCGTGATCTGGGTACCGATGCCGCTACGCGTACAGCAGCTTTGCTGGCCATAGAGACCGACCCCAAAGGGTCGCTCAGTGCCGCTGACCCTATCCGCAAGGCCTATGGCAACGAAATCGCCAATCTGGTGCATGGCATTCGTGCCTTGCTGCGCCTGGGTGCGGTAACTGGCAAAAGCCCCGAGGGGGCGCAGCAAAAAGAGATGCTGCGCAAGATGTTGCTGGCCATGGCTGCCGATTTGCGTATAGTTTTGGTGCGCTTGGCTTCGCGCCTGCAATCCCTGCGCTGGTACGCCGCCAGCCACAGGCCTTGCCCGCCGGGTTTTGCCCAGGAAACCATGTCGTTGTATACGCCTTTGGCCAACCGCTTGGGTATCTGGCAAGTTAAGTGGGAGATGGAGGACTTGGCTTTCAGGTTCTTGCAGCCTGATACATACAAGGCGATTGCGCGCCAGCTTGAGGATAAGCGTACCGAGCGTGAAGATTTTATTGCTGCGGTAATCGAGCGCTTGCGCCAGGCTTTGCGCGAGGCCGGCATCAAAGCTGAAATCAGCGGGCGCCCCAAGCATATTTACAGTATCCACAACAAGATGCGCAATAAGCACCTGCAGTTCAAGCAGCTCTTTGACCTAAGTGCGCTGCGCGTAATCGTCGCCGATGAACGCGACTGCTATGCCACACTCGCCATAGTCCACGCCTTGTGGACACCATTATCAGAGGAGTTTGACGACTACATCTCCAGGCCCAAGCCCAACGGCTATCGCTCCTTGCACACGGTGGTTTGTGATCAGCAGGGGCGTAGTTTTGAAGTGCAGATCCGCACCCACGCAATGCACCGCTTCGCTGAGTTTGGTATGGCCGCGCACTGGCGCTACAAAGAGGCTGGGGCCAGGGGTGGTCAGGTTTCGGCTGATGGCGCTTACGAGCAAAAAATTGCCTGGATGCGCCAGTTACTATCCTGGCAGGAAGACTCTAACCGCCAGGCTGCCGGCTCCGATACAGAGCAGCAAACCAGGGTGCAGCCAGCGCCTGAATCGCATATTTACGTGCTTACCCCGCAGGCTCGTGTGCTGGAGCTGCCGGTAGGTTCGACACCGGTGGATTTTGCTTATTTGTTGCATACGGATATCGGCCATCGTTGCCGGGGTGCCAAGGTGGACGGCCAGATTGTGTCCTTATCAACCCCTTTGCAAACCGGCCAGACCGTAGAAATTATCACCACCAAATCAGGCGGACCATCGCGCGACTGGCTTAACCCGCAATTGGGATTTCTGGCCAGCTCCCGCGCGCGCGCCAAGGTGCGCGCCTGGTTTAACGCCATCGAGTTGCGTCAACGCATCAGCCAAGGGCAAGCCATGGTTGAAAAAGAACTGCAAAGGCTGGGGCGTACCGCTATCAACCAAGAGCAATTGGCGCAACAATTAGGCTTTGCCAAGGCCGATGATTTGTATCTGGCCGCGGCCAAAGAAGAATTCAGCCTGCGGCAAATGGATAATTTGTTCAAGCAGGGTACCGATGTTGCTGAGCAGCAGGCCGAGGCTGAACCGCGCGTCTATGACAGCGCTGCTGGTAGCGTTGCGCGTACCGGCAAGAGTGGCGTACTGGTAGTGGGCGTGGATTCCTTGCTCACCCAGTTGGCGCGTTGTTGTCGACCGGCGCCACCGGATGCCATACAGGGCTTTGTTACGCGCGGGCGCGGGGTTTCGATCCACCGCAGCGACTGTTCTGCCTGGCAGGAGCTGGCTCGGCGCCACCCGGAGCGCTGTATAGACGTTACCTGGGGCAACACCGGCGATAGCCTGTATCCGGTAGATATAGACGTACATGCCCAGGACCGTACCAACCTGTTGCGCGATTTATCCGAGGCCTTTGCGCGCTTGCGTATACGCGTGGTACGTGTTACCACCCACAGTCGTAAATCGTTGGCGCATATGGTGTTTACCATAGAGGTGCGGGATGGCGAACAGATTCGTCAGGCGCTTGCTACGGTTAATGAGTTACCAGGCGTACAGGCCAGCCGCAAATAAAGTCTGGCTTGGTGGCAGTTGGCAAAATGACTGCTAAAATGGCAGTTTTGGCCAGTCTTAGCAGCTGGCGCCCAGATTCAGCGAGACAGCATTGACAATCAAGCCCCACACAGGTACCTCCCCTGATACCAGCCAATCTTATCAAATGCCAGATAGCCAGGGGCACTTTGGCAAGTTTGGTGGCTCTTTTGTGGCCGAAACCCTGATCCATGCCCTGGATGAGCTACGCGCCGTTTATGCCAGATACCGTGACGATGCCGAGTTTATCCGCGAGTTCAACTACGAGCTTAAACATTTTGTCGGTCGCCCAAGCCCGGTTTATCACGCCCGGCAGTGGTCTGAGCGCCTGGGTGGGGCGCAAATCTGGTTTAAACGCGAGGACCTCAACCATACTGGCGCGCATAAGGTTAATAATTGCTTAGGGCAGGCGTTGCTTGCCAAACGTATGGGTAAAAAACGCGTCATAGCCGAAACCGGTGCGGGCCAGCACGGCGTCGCTACCGCCACGGTAGCGGCACGCTATGGCATGCAATGCGTGGTGTACATGGGGGCCGAGGACGTGGCGCGCCAGGCCCCTAATGCCTATCGCATGAAGCTGCTCGGTGCCGAGCTGATCGCCGTAGAGTCGGGCTCGCGCACCTTAAAGGACGCTTTGAACGAGGCCATGCGCGATTGGGTCACGAACGTAGAAGATACCTTTTACATCATAGGTACGGTCGCAGGCCCACACCCCTATCCGCAGATGGTGCGCGATTTTCAAACCGTAATCGGGCGCGAGTGCCGCGAGCAAATGCCTTTGTACGCCGGTCGCCAGCCTGATTACGTGCTGGCTGCGGTTGGCGGTGGCTCCAACGCCATAGGCATATTTCATCCTTATATAGATGATACCCAGGTGCAGTTAATTGGCGTTGAAGCCGCCGGCGAGGGCCTTGATAGTGGCCGCCATGCCGCCTCTCTGAATCGTGGCGTGGTCGGGGTACTGCATGGCAACCGCACCTACCTGCTGCAAGACGAGCACGGCCAGATTACCCCCACGCATTCCATTTCGGCCGGCCTTGATTATCCTGGCGTCGGCCCCGAGCACGCCTGGCTTAAGGATATAGGCCGGGCGCAATACGTGGGCGTCACCGACGCCGAGGCCCTGCAGGCGTTTCACGATTGCTGTCGCATCGAAGGCATAATTCCGGCTTTGGAGTCGGCCCATGCTTTGGCGCATGCAGCTAAAATCGCCGCAGATTTGCCTAAAGACAAGATCATCCTGGTTAATCTATCAGGCCGGGGTGACAAAGATATGGATACCGTGGCGCGCGCCAGCGGTATAAGTTTTTAAAGGCTATTCATGGATAATACTAACCAGCGCATAGCTGCCAAATTCGCTGCATTGGCGGGTAAAACCGCTTTGGTGCCCTATATCACTGCAGGTGACCCCTTAGTCGCCTCTACTCCTGTGCTCATGCACGCGCTGGTGCAGGCTGGTGCCGATGTGATCGAGCTGGGCGTGCCATTTTCTGACCCTATGGCCGATGGGCCGGTAATCCAGCAGGCGGGCGAGCGCGCCATAGCGGCGGGGGTAAGCCTGCACGGCGTGCTGCAAATCGTGGCCGAGTTTCGCCAGCAGGATAACAGTACTCCGGTAGTGTTAATGGGTTATGCTAATCCTATCGAAGCCATGGGTATGCAGGCTTTTGCCACGCAAGCCCGTGCGGCCGGGGTGGATGGCGTATTAACGGTCGACTATACCCCCGAAGAGTCGGGCGATTATGTGCAGTTGCTGAAGTCTGCTGGCCTGGACCCCATATTTCTGCTGGCGCCCACCTCCAGTGCGCAGCGCATGCAGCAGGTTGCCAAGCTGGCTAGTGGTTACGTTTATTATGTTTCCCTCAAGGGAGTTACCGGCTCAGCCAGGCTGGACACCGATGACGTAGCCCAACGCCTGCAGGCGATGCGCGCATTTATCAAAATACCGCTGGGGGTTGGTTTTGGCATTCGTGATGCCGATAGCGCTGCACGGCTGGCCCGGCATGCCGATGCGGTCATAATTGGCAGCAAGCTTATTCAGATTATTCAGCAGGCCTCACAGGCTGATGGCCCACAAGCGGCTATCCAGGCTGCGGCGCACTGGTTGGCCGAAATCCACCAGGCAATACAAAAGGTGCATAAGGTTTAGCATGAGTTGGTTTGAAAAAATTCTTCCCCCGCGCATTAACCGTAATAGCGATTCGGGCTCCAAGAGGGTGCCCGAAGGCCTATGGGTCAAGTGTCCGTCTTGCGAGTCGGTGCTTTACAAAGAAGATCTACAGGCTACGCTTAATGTTTGTCCCAAGTGTTCACACCACATGCGCATTGGCGCGCGTGAGCGCCTGGACTCTTTGCTGGATGCCGAAGGCCGGCTCGAAATAGGGGCTAATACTCGTACTACCGACCCGCTTAAATTCAGGGACAGTCGCAAGTACCCCGAGCGTGTCACCGAGGCGGTCAAGCAAACGGGCGAAACCGAAGCATTGTTGGTGGTAAGCGGTACGATTTTATCGGTTCCTGCGGTGTTGGCCTGCTTTGAGTTTGCCTTTATGGGTGGCTCTATGGGTTCGGTGGTGGGCGAGCGCTTTGCCTTAGGGGTACAGCACGCGCTGGCCAAGCGGCTGCCATTTGTGTGCGTGAGCGCATCGGGCGGTGCGCGCATGCAGGAGTCCTTATTTTCCTTGATGCAAATGGCTAAAACTACGGCCATGTTGCAGCAGTTGTCCGAGGCCGGCTTGCCGTTTATCAGCATTCTTACCGACCCAACCATGGGTGGCGTGTCAGCATCTTTCGCCTTTTTGGGCGACGTTGTAATCGCCGAGCCCAATGCCTTGATAGGTTTTGCTGGCCCCAGGGTAATCGAACAAACCGTACGCGAGACTTTGCCCGAGGGCTTTCAGAGGTCCGAGTTTCTGCTCGAAAAAGGGGCCCTGGATATGGTTTTAGACCGTCGTAATCTACGCAGCGAGCTGGCGCACCTGCTGGCTTTGTTTACCCGTCAGCCCATTGAGGTTGTTAGCAAAGAGTAGCTTATGTCAAATTCTAGTGCAGTGCAGCATAGTCCGGCGTTAAAGATAGCGCTGGTGTCTGTTTCTGACCGGGCCAGCTCTGGAGAGTACGAAGATAAGGGTATTCCCGCCTTACGCGCCTGGCTGGAGCGGGCGGTGTTATCGCCAGTAATTCTGGAATCCCGCCTGATAGCCGATAGCCGCGAACTCATAGCTGCTACTTTGCGTGAGCTGGTCGATGACTTGGGTTGTCATTTGGTGCTTACCACAGGTGGTACCGGTCCGGCGCGGCGCGACATTACGCCCGAGGCCACTATGGATGTAGCTACGCGGCTTATGCCAGGTTTTGGCGAGCAGATGCGTCAAATAAGCTTGAATTTTGTGCCAACAGCAATACTTTCACGCCAGCTGGCGGCAATTCGTGAATCTAGCCCTGAGCACGCCGCCTTGATCATTAATTTGCCGGGTCAGCCCAGGGCAATTGCAGAAACGCTGGAAGGCTTGCGTGATACCGATGGTGCGGTACTCGTAGCGGGCATATTTGCTGCGGTACCGTATTGTCTGGATTTAATAGGTGCCCCTTGGGTGCAAACCAACCCCGCGGTAGTGCAGGCGTTTCGACCCAAATCGGCCCAAACCAAGACACAATCATGATTTTTCGTGCTTAGCACGCTTATTAATAATTTTACGGAGCACAAGATATGGCCTTAGTATCCATGCGTCAATTGCTCGATCACGCAGCCGAACACGGTTACGGGATCCCGGCATTCAATGTAAATAATCTTGAACAGGTACAAGCGATAATGCAGGCCGCAGACGCAACCAATAGTCCGGTGATCATGCAGGCTTCTGCAGGCGCGCGCAAATATGCGGGCGAAGGCTTTTTAAAACTCCTGATCCAGGCCGCGGTAGACACTTACCCACATATTCCGGTAGTCATGCACCAGGATCATGGGCAGTCGCCGGATGTGTGCCAGGGTGCTATCGACCTGGGTTTCACCAGCGTTATGATGGACGGCTCGTTGCAAGCCGATGGTAAAACCATAGCCAGCTATGAATACAATCTGGACGTGACCCGCAAGGTAGTGCAAATGGCGCACCCATTAGGGATTACTGTCGAGGGTGAACTCGGTTGTCTGGGTTCGCTCGAAACCATGCAAGGCGATAAGGAAGATGGTCACGGCGCCGAGGGTAAGCTCAGCCTGGAGCAATTGTTAACCGACCCTGAACAGGCCGCCGATTTTGTCCAGCAAACCCAGCTGGATGCCTTGGCAATTGCTGTGGGGACCAGCCACGGGGCGTACAAGTTTACGCGCAAGCCTACCGGAGATATATTGTCCATCCAGCGCGTCAAGGAAATCCACGCACGCTTGCCCAACACCCATCTGGTAATGCATGGCAGCTCCAGCGTGCCGCAAGAAATACTGGCAGAAATTCGTGAGTTTGGTGGTGACATGAAGGAAACTTACGGCGTGCCGGTCGAAGAGCTGCAAGAAGCTATACGTCATGGCGTGCGCAAGATTAATATAGATACCGATATACGGCTGGCCATGACGGCCGCCATCCGCCGCTTTCTGGCTGAAAATCCCGCCAAATTCGACCCGCGTGAGTATCTTAAACCGGCCCGCGAGGCAGCCAGCAAGCTTTGTCGTGCGCGTTACGAGCAGTTTGGTACCGCTGGTAATGCCGCCAAGATCAAGCCTATCCCATTGAACGAGATGGCCGCCCGCTACGCCAGTGGTGCCCTCAAGCAGGTGGTCCAATAACTATGTTGCCTCCAATGCTGCAATCGGATATTGCCAGCCTGAAGCTGCTGGCACGTGGCAAGGTGCGTGATATGTACGAGGTCGATGAACAGCACTTGTTGATAGTGGCGACCGATCGTATTTCTGCTTTTGACGTGATTCTGGATGACCCGATCCCTGGCAAGGGCCAGGTTTTGACCAAACTCACCGAGTTCTGGCTTCAGCGCCTGGCCCCCCTGGTGTCCACCCACGCAACTGGGATAAATCCGTTGGAAGTTGTGGCTGCCAACGAGCGCGACCAGGTGGTGGGCCGCGCGATGGTAGTAAAACGTTTGCAACCCATCATGGTTGAGGCCGTGGTGCGTGGCTATTTGATCGGTTCGGGCTTTAAGGATTACCAACAAGACGGTGCGGTATGCGGTATTGCTCTGCCAGCTGGCCTGCGTATGGCACAACGCCTGCCACAACCTATTTTTACCCCTGCGGCCAAAGCCGAAGTGGGTGAGCACGATGAAAACGTTGATTTCGAGTACGTGGTCAAACTGGTGGGCTTTGAGCTGGCCGGATATATCCGCTCTACCAGTCTGGCCCTGTACGACCAGGCGGCCAGGTACGCACTGGCGCGTGGCATCATAATCGCCGACACTAAATTTGAGTTTGGCCTGGATGATAAGGGCGTTTTGCACCTCATGGACGAGGTTTTGACGCCTGATTCTTCCAGGTTCTGGCCGGCCGATTCATGGGCCGAGGGCATCAGCCCGCCGTCGTATGATAAACAGTTTGTGCGTGATTGGCTCGAACTGCAGCCCTGGGATAAAACCGCGCCGGCGCCCCGTTTGCCTGCCGACATTATCCAGCGTACTGCGGCTAAATACGCCGAGTCTCTTAACCGGCTAACTTCGGAGTGAGCATGAACCAGCCCGATGCCACGCTTGATTCCAGCCAGCCCGTCGTGGGTCTGGTAATGGGTTCAGCCAGTGACTGGCCCTGTATGCAGCACGCTGCCGCCATTTTTGCGCATTTTGAGCTGGCTTACGAGGCGCGCGTGGTGTCTGCCCACAGAATGCCTCTGGATATGGTGGAGTATGCCGGCGCTGCGCAGTCGCGGGGCCTGAAAGCCATAGTCGCCGGGGCTGGAGGCGCGGCCCACCTGCCCGGTATGCTGGCGGCCCTGACCCCGCTGCCGGTATTTGGTGTGCCCGTACCCAGCCGCCACTTGCAAGGCCAGGACTCGCTCTACTCAATCGTGCAAATGCCGCGTGGCGTGCCGGTAGCTACTTTTGCCATTGGCGCTGCTGGTGCTAGCAATGCCGCCTTGCACGTGGTCGCCAACCTGGCGATGCACGATGGTAAACTGTTGCAGCGCCTGCAGGACTATCGGGCGCAGCAAACCAAGGCGGCGCAAGATATGCGCGTGCCGCCGCCTGAGCCATGAGCAGGGCTTTGAGTTTTTTAGCGCCAGGGTCTTATCTGGGCGTACTCGGGGGTGGCCAGCTGGGCCGCATGTTTTGCCAGTCGGCCCAGGCTATGGGCTACAAGGTAGCGGTACTTGACCCCGACCCGCTTAGCCCAGCAGCCAGTTTGGCGGAGTTGCACATACAAACGGCTTACGACGATGCCGCTGGCCTGGCACGCTTGGCCGAGCTGTGCCAGGCGGTAACTACCGAGTTCGAAAACGTGCCAGCCAGTAGTTTGCAAGCTTTGCAACAAACCTGCATCGTTGCGCCTGCTGGCGCTGCCGTGGCGGTGGCACAGGACCGGCTGCAAGAAAAAGCCTGGTTAGGCAAGGCGGCCGTACCGGTTGCCGCGCATGCCGCTGTTACTACGCTGGCAGATTTACAAAACTGTGCCGCGAGCTTGTTTCCGGGAGTCTTAAAAACCGCGCGTTTTGGCTATGATGGCAAGGGTCAGGTGCGTGTGGATAACCGTGCTCAGGCAGTACAAGGCTTTGCGCAGTTGGGTGCTCAGGCCTGTATCCTGGAAGCCTTGCAGCCCCTGGCGTATGAAATCTCCGTAATTGTAGTGCGCGGACGCGATGGTGCCAGCGTAAGTTACTTGCCCAGCCGCAATTTTCACCACAACGGTATTTTGGCGCTAGCCGTGGTAGATGGCACGATAGCAGCGCAGGTTGCCACCCAGGCGCGTGCGTACGCTCTGAGGGTAGCGCAGCAATTAGACTACCAGGGCGTGCTCTGCGTCGAGTTCTTTGTGTTGAGCGACGGCAGTGTCATAGCCAACGAAATCGCCCCCCGGCCACATAATAGCGGTCACATAACCCAAGACTTGTGTCAGGTCAGCCAGTTTGAACAACAAGCCCGCGTACTGGCCGGACTGCCTTTGGGAAACACGACTGCGCACGGTATGGGTGCCATGTTAAACCTGCTGGGCGACTGCTGGTTTGATGCTGCTGGGCATTTGCGTGAGCCCGACTGGGGTGCGGTTTTGGCCATACCCGGTACGCGTTTGCACCTGTATGGCAAAGCCCAGGCCCGGCGCGCACGCAAAATGGGGCATATCAATATTCTCGCCGACACGCGCGAGCAGCTATGGCAGCGTATCCAGGCGGTGAGCGTTGCCCTTGGGCTTGACCCAGAGCAGTTTATCGATGGCTAAGCTGGCAAGTGGCCAAGACGCCATCCTGGAGGCCGCGCAGCGCCTGCAACAGGGTCGACTGGTGGCGTTTCCTACCGAAACGGTATATGGATTAGGGGGGGACGCCGAAAACCCGCAGGCCTTGGCGCGCATTTACGCCGTCAAGCAGCGGCCCAGCAGCCATCCTTTAATCGTGCACCTGGCGCCCGAGTCTGATCCTGGTTATTGGACGGGTAAGCTGACACAGCCGGCGCAGCAATTGATCGCTGCCTTTTGGCCTGGGCCCTTGACGCTGATATTGCCACGCGCGGATCATATTCCGGTGGCTGTCAGCGGTGGCCAGGATAGCATTGGCCTGCGCTGCCCGGCGCACCCGGTGGCACAAATGCTATTGCATGCTTTTGCGCAGTTAAAAGCCCATGGTAGTGGTGGGGTGGCGGCGCCGTCGGCCAATATGTTTGGCCACGTTTCACCCACCAGCGCGGCCCACGTGCTCAAGGAGTTTGCCCACTTGAGCGAGCACGAGTTGCTGGTGCTTGAGGGTGGCGCTGCCACGGTTGGCATCGAGTCGACGATTATTGATGTTTCGCGTTTGGATAAGGGTGTGCCTGCCAAAATTTTGCGCCCTGGGCATATTGATGCTGTCCAGATTGCTGAGGTGCTGGGGTACTTGCCAGCGGGTGCCGATAGTCAGGCGCCACGCGTTTCCGGCTCGCTTAAGGCGCACTACGCACCCGCAACCAGCCTGGTGTTATGGCCCAAAGAACGCTTGCAGGCCTTTTTGGCGGGTGACCTCAGCGCTGGCGTTCAGGCCTTGGGTGAGCTACCCGGACGGATAGCAGTTGCTGCGCTGGAGACGGCGCCAGCAAAGCTTGCCCCTGGGATCGACTGGTTGGTATTGCCCAGCGATGCTGGACAGTATGCGCGGCAGCTATACGCCGTTTTGCATCAAATGGATAATGCTGACTACGATCTGCTGATCTTTCAGCAGCCGCCGTCCACGGACGAATGGTTGGCGGTAAACGATCGCCTGACGCGGGCTGCGGCCGCTTTTTGAGCGCCTGGCCGTAGTTCTTATCAAAGGGCATTTGTAGCTATGATTCAAATCGTTAATATAGTCACACCACAACAGGGTAGCATCGAGCTGGAAGCTGAGTTAATCAATGCTGATATGGTGCAGGCGCCCTTATGGGTGTTTTTGCACGAAGGCTTGGGTTCGCTGGCCATGTGGCGTGATTGGCCGGCTGAGTTTTGCGCCCGCTTTGGCGTGCGTGGCCTGGTGTATTCGCGTTATGGTTATGGCCGCAGTACGCCGCGGCCAGATCACGAGTTGTGGCAGCTGGATTACTTACACGAGCAGGCGCGTGATCATTTACCGGCCTTGCTTAAGGCTTTGGAGCTGGGCGCTGAGCGGGTATGGCTGTTTGGCCACAGCGATGGTGGCACCATCGCGCTCTTGGGTGCGGCCTTGTGCCCAAAAATCGTCCAGGGCGTAGTCGCCGTGGCACCGCACGTGTTTGTCGAGGAAGAGTCGCTGGCGGCGATTCGGGCGACCGAGCAGAGATATATAAATGGCGATTTGCGGGCACGTCTGCAGCGTTACCATAATAATCCAGACTCGGCCTTTGGGGGCTGGAGTACTGCCTGGCTGAGCCCTGTTTTTCGCCACTGGGATATACGTGCCGAGCTTGACTCGATCAGATGTCCACTACTGGTATTACAGGGCAGGCAGGATGAGTACGCCAGCTTGCAACAGATTTACGATATATGTGCCAACGTAGCCGGGGCCGAATGCCAGGTGCTGGAGGACTGTGGTCACAGCCCGCACCTGCAGCAGTCAGATGCGCTGCAAGCCTATATACAGGACTTTCTGGCGCGCCACTAGCGTAGATTGGCGCTGAGCTGGAAGTTGCCCGCGTGGTAGATAAGCGGAGCATTGTCGTTGTATTGGCAGTTTTGTACCTGAGCTACAAAAATAGTATGATCCCCGGCCAGGTGTTGGGCGCTGTTGTAGCATTCAAACCAGGCGGCGCAATCTGGTTCAGCCAGCATCAAGCTATTATTTGACGTGCGTTGCAGTTTTATACCTTCAAAACGTCCCGCTTGCGGGCCGCGCGCAAAACGTTGCGCCAAAGCTGCCTGCCTGGCACCCAGCACGTGGATTACATATCTGTTTATGGTTTTGAACCAGGGCAGCGACGAGGCCTCGTTGGTGAGAGTCCACAAAACCATAGGCGGGGCTAGCGAAACCGAGCTAAACGAGCTGATGGTCAGGCCAATGGGACTGCCGTCCTGCGGGTGTTCGGCGATTATTACCGTAACCCCGGAGGGAAAGCGCCCCAAGGTATGGCGGAAGTGGCGCTCGTCGAAGTTAGCTGGGTTTGGTTTGGGTAAGGCCATCATCAGGGCGCGATACGGCTAATAGACCAATTGCCGCTGCCATCATTGGTATATACCAGCCGGTCGTGCAGGCGCGAAGGACGGCCCTGCCAAAACTCGATCTCGCTGGCCTGGAGGCGAAATCCACCCCAAAAATCCGGGCGTGCGGGGTGCGCGCCGAGCTGTGCGCTGAGCGACTGAACCTTTTGGGCCAACTCTGCGTGGCTAACTGGCCGGCTTTGTGGCGAGGCCCAAGCGCCGATGCGTGAGCCCAAGGGGCGGCTATCATAGTATTCATCAGATTCAGCCGGGCTTACTTTTTGTACCTCGCCTACTATACGTACCTGACGTTCGAGCTGAGGCCAGAAAAACAGCAGGCTGGCAGCCGGATTGGCTTGCAGGTCGCGGCCTTTGCGCGATTCGTAATTGGTGTAAAAAACAAAACCGCTGGTATCAAAACCCTTTAGCAGCACCATGCGTACCGAGGTTTTGCCGCTGCTATTGGCGGTGGCCAATGCCATTGCCGTAGGCTCGGGTAGCTGGCTTTGGATAGCCTGATCCAGCCAGAGCGCAAATTGGGCGTAGGGCTCATTTGCTACGCTTGATTCCAGGAGTTCGAATTTTTTGTAGTTTTGGCGTATATCGGCGATGCTCATTGGGATACCTTGTGCTTTATGCCTGTCGGGCGCGTAGCGCCATGGCTATGCGGTTTAATTTGTGGTCGCTGATGCCGGCCGCGTCCAGGGCGTCGGCGGTTTGTAATACGTACTCGGTGCAGGGTCCGTAACGGCCGTGGCCTTGCTGTACTATGGCCACGGTTTGTTCGAGATCCAGGCTGGGCACGTAGCTGGGATCGCCGCGGTCCATGGTAAATACCAGCCCTTTAACCTTGCCATTAGCGGTATGGCAGTTGAGCCAGCGCGGCTTGTAGGCCGCACTGGGCATTTCGCGCAGCCATAGCGCCCGCATGGTTTGGGATACATTATTGGCTGGGATTCTGAACGCCTTGCCGGCACAGGAGCCGCCTAAATCCAGGCTAAAAACCAGCCCGGGCTGCTCGGGGGTGCCGCGATTGATGCGTGACCACATGCACAAGGCCCGGTGATAGCCGTGGATGCGGGCTATGTGCGACTCGCTGTATTCAAACTCGGGGCGCCAGATTAAAGAGCCGTAACCAAATACCCATATATCATCCCGACCATTCCAGTCAACCATGGTAGTGGCTATAGAGCGGGCGTGCCAATTGGCATCGCGCAGTAATAATTGGGTTGGGTCGGGGGCCTGCACAGCGGGTTTGCGGGCTTGCGATACTTTGCTAAACACAAATAAACTACAAAGTTATTAATATTGAAATGATGATAGTGTAATTGTAGAGGAAAAACGGGTGAACAAAAACGTTGCGGCCAACCTGGATAAGCTTGATTTACAGCGGCGCTTTGCCAGCGTGGGGCGTTTGTTTGGCGCCCAGGCGCAAGAAGAGTTGGCGCGTACGCATGTGCTGGTGGCCGGTATTGGCGGCGTTGGTTCGTGGGCTGCCGAGGCCCTGGCACGTTCCGGGGTGGGAGCATTAAGCCTGGTGGACCTGGATCACGTAGCTGAATCCAATATCAATCGCCAGGTGCATGCGCTGAGCACAACACTAGGACAGGCAAAAATTCAGGCTATGGCCCAACGCATTGCTGCCATCAATCCGGCCTGCAGGGTTACGGCCGTAGATGACTTCGTCAGTCCCGAGAATATCCACGCCATATTACCCGATAGCCTGGTTGCCGCGGCTGATGGCTCGGAGCCGCCATATATAGTGCTTGACTGCACCGACCAGGTGGCGGCCAAAATAGCCATGGTGTCGCGCTGTCGGGTCTTAGGCCTGCCGCTGCTGGTGTGTGGTGCAGCAGGCGGTAAAACAGATGCCCTTAGCTTACGTCAGGGCGATCTGGCCGATGCGGTAAATGATGCCTTGTTAAGCCGCTTACGCCAGCAACTGCGCAAGCACCACAGCTTTCCCAAGGCGGCCCAGGGACATAGCAAACCAAAAAGCCCAGCCCCCCGTATGCGGGTCAGTTGTTTATGGTTTGCGCAGCCCGCCAGCAAACCACAGGGTCACTTTGAGAGCCAAAACAAGTTGGCGTGTGCGGGTTATGGCTCCTTGGTAACCATCACGGCCAGCATGGGCATGGCGGCCGCCAACTGGGCCATGCTCAAGAGCTTACGGCTTTAAAAACTCGGCCAGTATACGGCCGGTATGAGTCGCTGCCTGGCTCAACTGTGTAGGGCTGCCACTGGCGACTAACTGGCCGCCCTGGTCGCCACCTTCAGGACCCATGTCCAGAATCCAGTCGGCTTCGGCGATGATATCCAGGTTGTGTTCGACAATGACAACGGTGTGACCGGCATCGACCAGCCGGTGCAGCACCAGAATCAGTTTTTCTACGTCGGCGGTTGCCAGACCCACACTGGGTTCGTCCAGTACGTATAGCGTCTGGCTGGTTTTGCTGGCCTGACCGGTGCGCGACCCAAGTTCGTCAAGATTGGCTTTGCTAAGTTCGCTCACCAGTTTGATGCGTTGGGCTTCGCCCCCGGATAGCGTGGGTGAGGGCTGACCCAGGGTCAAATAGCCCAAGCCTACGTCGTGCAGTAGCTGTAATGCGCGCTGAATTTTGCGGTGCGCGCCAAAATGTTGCAAAGCCTGGTCAACTTCCATACGCAAAACATCACCTATGCTTAGGCCATTCCAGCGCACGCTTAAAGTTTCGGCGTTAAAGCGCATACCATCACAAACTTCGCAGGGTACCTTGACGTTGGGCAAAAAACTCATCTCCAGGGTACGCATGCCTTGTCCCAGGCATTCCGGGCAACGCCCGGCGCCGGTGTTAAAGGAAAAGCGGCTGGCATTCCAGCCACGCATGCGGGCCTCATTGGTGCTGGCATAGAGTTTGCGAATGTCATCCCAAAAACCCACATAGGTAGCGGGGCAGGAGCGCGGCGTTTTTCCTATGGGTGTCTGGTCAACTTCCAATATCCGGTCGAGTTGCTCCCAACCAAGTATGCGCTGACAGCCAAGGTAGTTTTTGCGACGCGCGGCTGGGCTAATCTGGTTTTGCAGGCTGGCCAGTAACACGTCGCGTGCCAGAGTTGACTTGCCCGAACCCGAAACACCGGTAATAACGTTTAATCGCTGTAGCGGTATGCGGGCATCAAATTGGCGTAAGTTGTGCAGGAATGCGCCTTGTATAAGCAAGGCAGGGGTGTGAGTGTCTACGGCCCTGCTGGCATGCATGGGATGCTTAAGCGGGTGGCTGAGATAATGCCCGGTTATGGAGTTGGGGTTGGCGCAGATTGCTTGCAAATTACCCTGTGCTACCACCTGGCCGCCGCGGGTGCCCGCGCCTGGGCCTATGTCGATAATATGCTCGGCCTGACGGATGGTGTCCTCGTCGTGTTCTACTACCACCAGGGTATTGCCGTTCTGGCCCAGGCGCTTTAAGGCTTGCAACAACAGGCGGTTATCGCGTGGATGCAGGCCAATCGTTGGTTCGTCCAGGACGTAGCAAACCCCTTGCAGATTGGAGCCCAGCTGGGCGGCCAGCCGGATGCGCTGGGCTTCGCCGCCAGATAGGCTGGGGGCCGAACGGTCCAGTGCCAGATAGTCCAGGCCAACCTCCAGCATGAAACTCAAACGGGCCTGGATTTCTACCAATATATCGCGTGCTACCTGGGTTGAGCGCTGATCCAGTTCGAGCTGGTCGAAAAAAGTATGGGCTGCACTAACCGGCATAGTGGCAATTTCAGCGATCGATTTGTTTTGCCATAAAAAGGCCAGGGCTACCCTATTCAAACGCTGGCCATGGCATTGTTTGCAAGGCTGTGCCGCGTGCTCCTGGGGTTCTTGCCAAGTACTTTCCTCGCCGCTTTGCGCGTCGTCAAAATCGGCTATTTGTACGCCTGTGCCAAAACATGCGGGGCACCAGCCGTGGCGTGAGTTGTAAGAAAACAGGCGTGGGTCGGGTTCGGGAAAACTGCTACTACAGCCCGGACAAGCGCGCTTTATAGAGAAGGTCAATTGCTGTGCTTGGGCCGCCAGGCCATGGCTGCGGCGTTCTGCCAACGTGCCTGAGGCCGGCTCGGTCAGGCCTACCAAAACCTTGCACGTGCCCTGGCCCAATTCCAGCGCCTGGTTTACCGCCGCGCGTAAGGCATCCTCGTGTTCAGCCTCTACCAGCAAGTCTTGCACCGGCAGCTCGATATTATGTTCCTGATAGCGGTCCAGGCGCGGCCAGGGCTTAACCGCGATAAATTCGCCGTCTACCCGCAGGTGGCTATAGCCATGGCTGGCGGCCCATTTGGCGAGCTCGGTGTAATAGCCCTTGCGCGCTACCACCAGCGGTGCCAGCAAACCTATATGCTGGCCGCGCTGCTCCCGCAGTAACTGGGCGATGATTTGTTCCGGGCTTTGGGGCGCTACCGGCAGGTGGCAGTCCGGGCACATCTGGGTGCCAAGGCGCACGTACAACAGGCGCAAAAAATGATGGATTTCGGTGAGCGTGGCTACGGTGGATTTCAGGCCTCCGCGGCTGGTGCGCTGTTCTATGGCTACGGTGGGTGGTATACCGTAAATGGCGTCCACGTCGGGTTTGCCCGCTGGCTGGACGATGGCGCGGGCGTAGGCGTTTAAGGACTCAAGATAGCGGCGTTGGCCTTCGTTAAACAGTATGTCAAAAGCCAGGGTGGATTTACCCGAACCGGAGACCCCGGTGATGACGTTAAAACTATTGCGTGGTATGCGTAGACTGACGTCCTGCAGGTTGTGCTCGCGCGCCTTGACTATGCTGATGGCGTTGTGGTTGGGGTATTGGGTCGCCAGCGCGCGCGGCTCGGCGAGGCTGGTGACCCAGCTGGCGTTGCCGGGCTGGTACTCACGCAAGGCCGCGCCGGTGTGTGATTGTGCTACCTGGGCGATCTGCGCAGGCGTGCCTTGGGCCACGATCTGGCCACCCTGGTCGCCGCCTTCGGGCCCCAGGTCTATGATCCAGTCGGCAGCGCGTATAACATCCAGGTTATGCTCGATAATCAGCAGCGAATGACCTGCTGTCAGTAGCTTGCGCAGCGCCTGCATGAGCCGCGCTATATCGTCGAAGTGCAGGCCGGTAGTGGGTTCGTCGAATAATAAAAGCTTGCCCTTGCGTGCTCCAGCTGGGGCGCTGCTGCGCATGGCCTCAGCCAGGTGGCCAGCCAGCTTCAAGCGCTGGGCCTCGCCCCCGGAAAGCGTGGGTACAGCCTGGCCCAGGCGCACGTATTCCAGCCCAACCTCGGCTAGCGGTGCCAGGCCCCACTGAACATCCCGCAGGCCTTTAAAAAATTCCAGGGCCGTGCTGACCGTCATGTCCAGCACTTCGTCTATGGATGCGCTGCGTCCCAGGTGTTCGACCCTGATCTGCAGGACTTCCGCCCGGTAGCGCCGGCCGTTGCAGTCCGGGCAGCGTAAGTACACGTCGGATAGAAACTGCATCTCTATATGTTCAAACCCGGTGCCGCCACAACCGGGACAGCGACCCGCACCACTATTAAAGCTGAACGTGCCGGCCGTGTAGCCGCGTTCCTTGGCCATGGCCGAATTGGCAAAAAGTTTGCGAATAGCGTCAAATGCGCCCACATAGCTGGCCGGGTTGGAGCGCGTAGTGCGCCCTATGGGGGCCTGATCTACGAGCACGACATCGGCAATCTGCTCGGCCCCCAGCAAGTCGTCAAACTCTCCAGGGGCTTCGGTAGCCCGCCCCAGGTGCTTGAGCAGGGCCGGGTATAAAACATCTTGTATCAGGCTGGATTTACCCGAACCAGATACTCCGGTTATGCACACCAGGCGCCCTAATGGCAGGCTTAAATCCACACCTTGTAAATTATGTGCGCGCGCGCCCAACAGTAGCAGTCGCGGGGTGTTTGCTGCTACGGGCTGGGGATGCGGTGCCTGAATTTGTTTATCACCATTAAGGTATTGTGCCGTCAGGCTGTTGGCCGCGAATAGCTGTGCCGGCGTGCCGTCAAAAACAATGTTGCCGCCGCGCTCACCAGGACCAGGGCCAATGTCCAGAATACGATCGGCTGCCAGCATGATTTGCGGGTCGTGTTCTACGACTACCAGGGTATTGCCGTTGGCGCGTAGCCGCTGCATTATTTGCACTATGCGATTAATATCGCGCGGATGCAGCCCTATGGATGGCTCGTCCAGCACGAATAAGGTATTTACCAAAGACGTACCCAGCGCCGTAGTCAGGTTAATACGTTGCACCTCGCCGCCCGAGAGGCTGCGGCTTTGCCGGTCCAGGCTTAGATAGCCCAGGCCTACTTCGCATAAAAAACCCAGTCGCCGGCGGATTTCGCCCAACAGCTCAAGCATGGCCTGATCCATAGCGGCAGATAATTGCAGCTGCTCAAACCAGCCTGCCAGCAGGCTGATGGGCAGGCGCATCAAATCGTGCAAACCCAGGCCGGGCAACTGCTCCAGCTGTGCTTGCGTCCAGTTGACATGGGTGGGCAAAAAACGTGGGTGACCCGGTATGGGAGTGCGGTCCTGGCCCAGGCGCCAAAGCGTGGCTGGTGGTTTCAGGCGCGCACCACTGCAATGGGGGCAGGGCGTGTAACTGCGATAACGCGCCAACAGCACGCGCACGTGCATCCGGTAGGCGCGCGTTTCCAGCCAGTCAAAAAAGCGCTGTATGCCGTACCACTGATGTTGCCAGGCTGATTTATTGTTTTTAAATGCGGGGTCGCCAGCGATTACCCAGGATTTTTCTGCCGCGCTTAAGTCACGCCAGGGTATATCTAAACGTACGCCGGCAGTGGCCGCATAGGTTTGCATCTCCTGCTGGCAAGTGCTATGGCTGGGCGATTGCCAGGGCTTTATGGCCCCGCCATTGAGGCTTAAAGATTCGTCCGGAATGACCAGGCCATAGTCAATCCCCATGACACGACCAAAACCGCGGCAGTGCTCGCAGGCCCCCATGGGGGAATTAAAAGAAAAGCTGCTCGGTAGCGGCTGGCTGTAAGTGATATCGCAATCAGCACAGTGTAAGCCGGTGCTAAAGCGCCAATGTTGCTGCGCCTGGGGTAACTGGGCAAAAATACTGAGTTGGCCCTGGCCATGTTGCAGGGCTGCTTCCAAGGCTTCGTTGACGCGTGCGGACGTAGCGTTACTTAAGCGCAAACGGTCCTGGACCACGTACAATTGGTCGCGCTCCTGCTGGTGTATGCGCGTGTAGCCTTGCTGTTGTAAATAAGCGCTTACTTCTTCCTGACTGAAATTTTCAGGTACCTGGATCTTGAAACAGATGATCAGGCGTGGATCAACGCTGGCACAGCGCTGTTGTAGCGCTGCATAAATGCTGGCGGGCGTATCGACCTGTACCGGCTGAGCGCATGACTGGCAGTGCAAGTGCGCGGCGCGCGCAAACAAAAGCTTTAAGTGGTCGTTTAGCTCGGTCATGGTGCCCACGGTACTGCGCGAATTACGCACCGGGTTGACCTGATCGATGGCGATTGCCGGCAATATGCCCTCGATGCGGTCTACCTGGGGTTTATCCATGCGATCAAGAAATTGGCGCGCATAGGCCGAAAAGGTTTCCACATAGCGGCGCTGGCCCTCAGCGTATAAGGTATCAAAGGCCAGTGAACTCTTGCCCGAACCAGATACCCCGGTTATTACCAGCAATTGTCCAGTATCAATACATACATCAAGATTTTTAAGGTTGTTCTGGCGGGCGCCATAAATGCGGATTGAGTCGTTCATTAATTGATCTGGGTCAAGGAAAACAGCTTTCTTACTGGTGTGTGTATTGGCTAAAACCTACAATGGTACGAATATTTCAAGGAGATGGTCGTGAAAAAGGTACTGTTGTTAGGGTTATTGCTGGCGGCGGCACCGCTAGCCCAGGCCGATAACTTTAAAATTGATGCTGAGCATACCTATGTGATGTTCGAGGTAATTCACAATGGTACTTCAACCGTGCGTGGGCGTTTTGATGATATCGATGGCGTCATCGATTTTGATCGTGCGGCACGCAGCGCCGCAGCGCGCATAAGCATCGACATGAATTCTATCAGCACTGGCTCGGACGGCTTTAATGCGCACTTACGGGGCGCAGATTTTTTCCAGGCTGATAAATACCCCAAGGCCAGCTTTGTAACCAGCGCCTTTGAGTTTGATGGTGATAACGTAAAAAACGTTGCTGGCCAGCTTGAGCTGCTGGGGCAAACCCACCCGGTGCAGCTGCAAGCCGTGCGCTTTAACTGTTACCACAACAAGCGCATCGATAAAGAGGTCTGTGGTGGCGATTTTAGCGCTACGATTGAGCGCAGCCAGTGGGGTATGGACTTTGGTGTGCCGGGTATCCCGGATGCGGTCGAGCTGAAAATTGAGATCGAAGCCGTACGTCAATAATCCTACACTGGCTTAAAAATGCTAAAATGCTACGTTTAGCAAAATATACACTTTACGGAGTATGGTATGGCAGAAGTCAAGCGTACACGGCGCAACACACTAGAGCGTCGTTGTCTGGGCAAGGCATTCAAGCGTTTGTTCGTGCGTTCACCCAAGGGCGTTTTCAAAATGCTCGAAAAGGTCAAGCGCGCTTAAGCCTCGGTAGCATCACTTACGGCTGCTAGCAGCCATTGTCTGAATTTAGTCAGCGCGGGCAATGAGGCCTTGCGTTCGGGTACGATTAGATGAAAGGCGCGTTGATCCGGGCCACTGTGCTCATTCAGCACTATAAGCTGGCCGCTGGCCAACTCAGTCTGGATCAAAAACGGCGGAATCAGGGCTACCCCCAGCCCTTCCATGGCGGCCTGGGCCAGCATGGAAAACAGCTCCAGGCGCAGACCTGCCGTGTCGTGCAGGCACGGCGCCGGTACCGAGGCAAACCACTGGCGCCACGCCATAGGTCGGGTGCTTTGTTGCAACAGTGGCAACTGCGCTATTTGGGCTGCAGTCAGGCGCTCTGCTGCTAGGCTTGGGCTACAAACCGGCAGTGGGTTTTCATACATCAAAAAATAGGCCTTGGTACCAGGCCAGCCTGGGTTGCCGGAATATAAAGAACCATCGAACTCGGTGTCTTCAAACATAAATGGGTAAGTGCGCGTACTCATATTTACTTGCAGCCCTGGGTGCTGTTGGCGTAGATCTGGCAAGCGCGGCACGAGCCAACGAGTAGCAAAAGTGGGCACCACGGCCAGCTCCAGTACGGCGCCGCCGGATTGATGCGCCATGATTTGCATGGCGTCGCGTTCCAGCGTATTTAATTGTTCCTGCACCATTTTGCTATAGCGCAGGCCTACCTCGGTAAGCCTGACCCCGCGTCCTATACGTTCAAATAACGGTACTTTGACAAAGGCTTCCAGGGCGGCTATCTGCCGGCATATGGCACCCTGGGTCAGGGATAGCTCCTGGGCGGCGCGGGTAAAGCTTTCATGCCGGGCGGCGGCCTCAAAGGCCTGTAGGGCGGTAGTGCTGGGAAAACGTTTACGCATGCTATTAGTGAGTAATGGTCACAAAAGGCTTAGATTATATCGTTTGTGCTCTACTGCGTGTCGGGCTAGTATGTGAAATTACCCGCTTAATAAAATAATCATTCAGGAGTAACACAAATGTCACAAGCCCGCGCCAGGTTTGATTACCTTGACCCGTTATTGTTGGATCAGCAACTCAGCGACACCGAACGCATGGTGCGCGATGCCGCCCGAGCCTACAGCCAGGATAAGCTGTTGCCGCGGGTACAAGAGGCTTTTCGCCATGAACAAACCGATCCCGCAATCTTTCGTGAATTGGGTGAGCTGGGCCTGTTGGGGGCGACCATCCCTGAACAATATGGTGGTGCTGGTCTGAACTATACCTGTTATGGCCTGATCGCCCGTGAGGTTGAGCGCGTTGATTCGGGCTATCGTTCGATGATGAGTGTGCAAAGCTCACTTGTTATGGTGCCAATTTATGAGTTCGGCACGGAAGAACAAAAACAAAAATACCTGCCACGTCTGGCTAGTGGCGAGCTTATAGGCTGCTTTGGCTTAACCGAGCCCAATCATGGTTCCGATCCTGGCTCCATGGCCAGTAGGGCGCGCAAGGTTGCTGGTGGCTATAGTTTGTCGGGTGCCAAAACCTGGATTACCAATAGCCCGATCGCCGATGTGTTTGTGGTCTGGGCTAAAGACGACGCGGGCGATATACGTGGCTTTATCCTCGAAAAGGCTTATAAGGGCCTGAGTGCCCCGGTTATCCACGGCAAGGTCGGCTTGCGCGCCTCGATTACGGGCGAGATCGTTATGGATGAGGTTTTTGTACCAGAAGAAAACGTTTTTCCCGAGGTAAAAGGTTTGAAGGGCCCGTTTACCTGTCTTAATTCGGCACGCTTTGGCATAGCCTGGGGGGCCTTGGGGGCGGCTGAGGCCTGCTACGAAACCGCACGCCAATACGTTATTGATCGCACGCAATTCGGTCGGCCATTAGCCGCCAATCAGCTGATTCAAAAGAAGTTGGCGGATATGCTTACCGAAATTACCTTGGGCCTGCAGGCAGTATTACGGGTGGGGCGCATGAAAGAACAAGGCCAGGCTCCGGTAGAAATTACTTCTATTATCAAGCGTAATTCTTGTGGCAAGGCTTTGGATATCGCCAGAATGGCGCGCGACATGTTAGGTGGCAATGGCATCTCGGATGAGTTTTGCATCGCCCGCCATTTGGTCAACCTGGAGGTAGTTAATACCTACGAGGGCACGCATGACGTGCACGCACTGATTCTTGGGCGTGCAATTACCGGCCTGGCGGCTTTCGCCAATTAGGATAGTCAGTCATGTCTACCCAGCAAGCCAGTCCCGGCAGTGCCAGCGTTGCCGCCAAGCAGCAGTCCGGTGGGGCGTTAGCGCATATTCGTGTACTTGATCTTACGCGGGTATTGGCTGGGCCTTGGGCCACCCAGATCCTGGGTGATCTAGGTGCCGATGTCATCAAGATCGAGCGTCCTGGCAGTGGCGACGATACGCGCGCCTGGGGGCCACCCTGGGTTAAGGACGCCAACGGCCAGGATAGTGATTTATCCGCCTATTACCTGTGCGCCAATCGCAATAAGCGCTCACTCGCGGTAGACATCGCCAGCGCCGCCGGGCAGGAGCTTATCCGCGCACTGGTGTTGCAAGCCGATGTGCTGGTAGAAAATTTCAAGCTTGGTGGTCTGGCGCGCTATGGCCTGGATTTTGCCAGTCTGATTAAGATTAACCCGCGGCTGGTGTACTGTTCGATAACTGGGTTTGGCCACACCGGCCCATATGCGCCGCGTGCGGGGTATGATTTTCTCATCCAGGGCCTGGGTGGGCTGATGAGCATTACCGGGCAGCCCGATGGGGCTGCGGGTGAAGGCCCCATGAAGGTGGGTGTGGCCCTGGTGGACATACTTACCGGGCTGTATGCGGCCAATGCTATCCAGGCAGCGCTGGTAGCGCGCGCGCATACCGGCAGGGGCCAGCACATAGACGCCGCTTTGCTCGACGTACAGGTGGCTTGCCTGGCCAACCAGGCGATGAATTACCTGGCCACGGGTGTAAGCCCCAAGCGCTTGGGTAATGCTCACCCCAGTATCGTGCCGTACCAGGACTTTCCCACCGCCGATGGCGATATGATTCTGGCCATAGGCAACGACGGCCAGTTCGCGCGTTTTTGCGCTGCTGCAGGCCGCCCCGAGTTGGCCGCAGAAGCGCGCTTTAGCACCAACCAGGCGCGGGTAGAAAATCGCGCCGCGCTGATTCCTATACTGCGCCATATAACCACCGCTAAAACTACCGCCCAGTGGGTGCAAGAGTTGCAAGCATGCGCCGTGCCGTGTGGCCCGATCAATAGCCTGGCCGAGGTGTTTGCCGATCCGCAGGTGCAGGCGCGTGGCCTGCACGCGCCCATGGCTATGCCTGGGCTTGGGTCGGTACCGTTGGTGGCCAGCCCTTTAAGGCTATCCGATACTCCGGTAGAATACCGCCTGCCGCCGCCGGCGCTGGGCGCGCATACGACGGAGATTCTTACCGAACTTTTGGGTATGTCGGTCCAGGACATAGATAATTTACGCACCCAGGGTGTAATTTAAAATGGCCGCTATGCTACGTTTTACCCAAACCGAGATCGATTTGTTGGCCAGCACTGCCGACGCCTTAACCGCTTATACCGGCAAGCCGGTAATAGCCGAAATCGTGGCCGATGCAGATGCTGGCTTCGAATGGGTGTTGATGGCGATGCCGTTAAAGCCCGCCGAGGATATCCAGGAGCAACACGCCAGCGTGCAGGTGGGTGGCCCTGGTGCGCGTTTTGCCGGTAGCTGTGGCGGGCTTGACCTGAGCGATGGCAGGCAGCTCGATTGCCGCCTGTTATGGGGTATTCAGTTAAGCGACTTGCAGGGTGTGCGCTTTATCAAGGTCGACGCCAGTGGTGATGAGTCAGCCTGGTCGGACGACCTGGCCAGCATGCTGCCTTTTGCCATAACGTGATGCTGGCCTTCTTGGTACTGGGGATTATTTAAGGGCCTTGTAGCGTATGCGTTTGGGGCGCGCCGCTTCTGCGCCCAGGCGGCGTTTCTTGTCGGCCTCGTATTCCTGATAGTTACCGTCAAAAAATACCACTTGTGAATCGCCTTCAAAGGCCAGGATATGGGTGGCTATACGGTCCAAAAACCAGCGGTCGTGGCTGATCACCAGCACGCAGCCGGCGAACTCCAGCAAGGCATCCTCCAGGGCGCGCAAGGTCTCTACGTCCAGGTCGTTGGAGGGTTCGTCCAGCAACAGTACGTTACCACCGGAAATCAGGGTTTTGGCCAAGTGCAAGCGGCCACGCTCACCCCCGGATAGCTTGCCAACCGGTTTGTTCTGGTCTGAGCCCTTGAAATTAAAGCGACCCAGATAGGCACGTGCGGGCATTTCGAATTTACCCACGGTGAGGATATCGGCGCCGTCAGAGATAGCTTCAAATACCGTTTTCTCGTCGGGCAAAGACTCGCGTGACTGATCTACGTAAGCCAGGTTAACCGTTTGGCCCAGGTTGATGGTGCCGCTATCTGGGCTTTGCTGGCCAGCAATCATGCGAAACAGGGTGGATTTACCCGCGCCGTTGGGGCCTATGATGCCAACGATGGCGCCCGGCGGAATTTTAAAGCTTAAGTCTTCCATGAGCAGGCGCTCGCCAAAAGACTTGCTGACATTTTGGAACTCGATTACTTCATTGCCCAGGCGCTCTGCCACCGGGATAAATATCTCCTGGGTTTCGTTGCGTTTTTGGTATTCATGTGAAGACAGCTCTTCGAACCTGGCCAGTCGGGCCTTGGCTTTGGCCTGGCGCCCCTTGGGGTTTTGGCGTACCCACTCGAGTTCTTTTTTGATGGTGCGCTGGCGCGCCGTTTCAGTTGCTTCTTCTTGCTTCAAGCGGTCTTGCTTTTGGTCCAGCCACGAGCTGTAATTACCCTTCCAGGGTATGCCATGGCCGCGGTCCAGTTCGAGTATCCACTCAGCGGCATTATCCAGAAAATAGCGATCGTGGGTCACCGCTACTACCGTGCCTGGAAACTGGCGCAAGAATATTTCCAGCCACTCTACAGACTCGGCATCCAGGTGGTTGGTGGGCTCGTCAAGCAAGAGCATATCCGGCTTGGATAACAGCAGCCGGCACAAGGCTACGCGGCGTTTTTCACCGCCGGACAATTGCCCGATCTTGGCATCCCAAGGCGGTAAGCGCAGGGCATCGGCGGCGATTTCCATTTGGGTTTCGAGGTCGTCTGCGCCACTGGTGGCAGCCGCAGCGATAATCGCTTCGAGCTTGGCCTGTTCGTTTGCCAGGGCATCAAAATCGGCATCGGGCTCGGCGTAGGCGGCATAAACCTCGTCCAGGCGTTGGCGCGCTGCAAATACCTCGCCCAGGCCATCCTCTACCGACTCGCGCACGCTATGCTCGTGATTGAGCTGCGGCTCTTGTGGCAGGTAACCGATACGCAGGCCAGGCATGGGTACGGCTTCGCCTTCGATATCCTTATCGACCCCGGCCATAATCCGCAGCAGGGTGGACTTGCCCGAACCGTTTAGCCCCAGCACGCCGATTTTGGCGCCAGGAAAAAAAGACAATGAAATATCGCGCAGAATCTGCCTTTTGGGGGGCACTATTTTGCCCACACGATTCATGGAGTATACGTACTGTGCCATAGCCTGAATAAAAATTGGTTGGAAACTACTAAACCCTTGATTATAGGATATGGGCTGGTATGTTTTACCCTGGCTGGCAAAATTGCGCTAATCAGAGCAATAAATATGCAATATATTAACGCCCAGGTTTTTTTTGCAGGCGCTCAAAGGCCTGCGCCATGGCGCCGCTGGCTGCTGCTTGCGGGCGCTTGGGTGGCGCTGCCCGCGCGCTGGTGTCAGTCGCTTTGGCGGCGCGGCGTGCACGGGCCTGTTGTGCGCCAACCTGTTTGCGCATGCTCAGTGCGATACGCTGACGCTCGGGATCAACTTCAATAACCCGCACCTTGACGGTTTGGCCAACCCGCACTACCTCGCGCGGGTCTTTGACAAAGCGGTCGGCCAGCTCTGATACGTGTATCAAGCCGTCCTGATGCACGCCCAGGTCCACAAAAGCGCCAAAGTTGGCGACGTTGCTGACCACTCCTTCGAGTTCCTGGCCCACCTTTAAATCTTTGATAGTATGAATATCAGTGGCAAATTTTGCGGTTCTGAACTCAGGGCGGGGGTCGCGGCCTGGCTTTTCCAGCTCCGCAAAAATGTCCTTGATGGTGGGTAAGCCAAACTGGCTGCTGACAAATTCGCTTGCCGCCAGCCCGTGCAAGGCCTGGGCCTGCCCCATTATGTCCTGGATTGGCAGGCCGGTTTTAAGAATAATCTGTTCGGCCAGGGGATAGGCCTCGGGGTGTACCGCCGAGGCGTCTAGTGGATTGTCTGAGTCCGGTATACGTAAAAAACCAGCCGCCTGCTCAAAGGATTTAGCACCAAAACGGCTGACGTCGTGCAGCTGCTGGCGATTTTTAAAGGCCCCGTTGGCCTCCCGGTGTTGCACAATATTGCTGGCCAGGGTCTTGTTCAAGCCGGAAACCCTTTGGAGTAAGGCCATCGATGCGGTGTTTACGTCCACCCCCACGGCGTTGACGCAATCTTCCACTACCGCATCCAGACTATGCGCTAATTGGCGCTGGTTGACGTCGTGCTGGTATTGGCCCACACCGATAGCCTTGGGCTCAATTTTCACCAGCTCGGCCAAAGGATCTTGCAAGCGCCGGGCGATGGAAACGGCCCCCCGCAGGCTGACGTCCAGGTCAGGAAACTCTTGGGCAGCCAGCTCAGATGCCGAGTAAACCGAAGCCCCAGCCTCGGATACTACGATTTGTTGAAACTCAAGCTCTGGCTGCTGGCTGCGTAATTGCTTGACCAGGGCCTCGGTCTCGCGTGAGGCGGTGCCATTGCCAATGGCCACCAGCTCGATGGCGTGCTGTTTAATCAGCCTGGCCAGGGTTTGCAGGCTGCCGTTTATATCGCGTCGTGGCTCAAACGGATAAATGGTAGCGGTCGCCAAAACTTTACCGGTAGCGTCTATGGCTGCTAATTTCACCCCGGTGCGAATACCAGGGTCCAGGCCCAATACCGCTTTCGGGCCGGCGGGGGCGGCCAGCAATAAATCCTTCAGGTTGGCGGCAAAAACCCGAATGGCTTCGGTCTGTGCGTCTTCCCTAAGTTTGCCGATCAGCTCGGTCTCGAAGCGTGGCAGCAGCTTTACGCGCCAGCTCCAGCGACAGGTATCGGCTATAAATGCCTGGCGTGCATCGGCCTGGACGCCAAACACGTGGTTTAAGCCCAGTTCAGAGGCCAGTAAGGCCACACAAGGGTGTGGGTTTTGTTGTTCCAGCTCGGGTTTTAACTGGATTTGCAGGCTTAATACCCCTTGCTCGCGCCCGCGCAACAAGGCTAATACACGGTGCGACGGTAAACTGCTCAAGCGTTCGCTAAAATCAAACCAGTCGCGAAATTTATTGCCTGCCTCAGCTTTGCCTTCTACCACTTTGGATACCAGGTATGCCTGGGCTAGCAGCTTGGTGCGCAGGGCAGCGACTACCGCCGGGTCTTCGGCGAAGCGCTCGGCCAATATATCCCTGGCGCCATTCAGTACCGCCTTGGCATCATCAAAACCAGCTGCGGCGTTAATGTATTCTTGCGCCATGCTGGTCGGGTCGCTGCCAGCGTCTTGCAGCAAGGCATCGGCCAGCGGCTCTATGCCAGCCTCGCAGGCGATTTGCCCGCGCGTGCGGCGCTTGGGCTTAAAGGGCGCGTATAAATCTTCCAGGCGCTGCTTGCTGTCGGCCGCCATGATCAGCGCTTGTAGCGGTGCGTCGAGCTTGCCTTGCTGGGTAATAGACTCCAGAACCACGCTGCGGCGCTGCTCCAGCTCGCGCACATAGCTTAGGCGTACTTCCAGTTCGCGTAACACGGTGTCATCCAAACCACCGGTAGCTTCTTTGCGGTAGCGTGCTATAAACGGTACGGTGGCGCCGCTATCAAGTAATTCTACGGCGGCTGCTACCTGCTTAATCTGGACCTTGAGGTCTTGTGCTAGCTGTGTGGTTATGGACATGGCGTAGGGCTGATTTCTTTGTACTTAAAGGGCGGCATTTTGCCACACTCTGGCGCTGGCACCTAACCGTTTGGCGTATCATCTTGGTTTGAAGTACCAGTAACCCCTATCATTATGCCGTTTCCCGAACTTGATGCCGTATTTGCCGCTGATGGCGTGCTGGCACAAAATATCCCTAGCTACGTACCCAGGCAGGCCCAGCAGGAGCTAGCGCATGCTATTGGTGCAAACATGCGTGCGGGCAGTGTTTTGATCGCTGAGGCCGGTACTGGTACCGGCAAAACCTGGGCTTATCTGGTGCCGGCCTTTTTGGCAGCCGAAAAAACTCTTATCTCTACCGGCACACGCACTTTGCAGGATCAATTGTTCAAGCGTGATATACCCAGGTTGCGCCAGGCCCTGGGGCTGGCAAACCAGGTTGCCTTGTTAAAAGGGCGCAGCAACTACGTTTGCCACTACCACCTGGAGCGCCTTGAGCACGACTCACATGGGCTGAGGTCGCGCGCAGAAATAGCCCAGCTAAGAAAGATCAAGGAATTTACCAGACTAAGCGACAGTGGCGATAAGGCCGATTTGCCCAGCGTGCCCGAAACCGCCGATATCTGGCAACGCGTCACATCCACGCGCGAAAACTGTTTGGGGCAGGACTGCCCGTTTATACGCGAGTGTTTTCTGTACAAGGCCAGGCGCAAGGCCCAGGACGCCGATGTGGTGGTAGTAAATCACGCTTTGTTCATGGCTGACCTGGCTTTGCGCGAAGAGGGCTGTAACGATTTACTGCCACAAACCACTATGGTGGTGTTTGACGAGGCGCATCAATTGCCCGATACCGCCACCAGGTTTTTGGGTCAAAGCGTCTCTTTGCACCAGATACTGGATTGTGCCCGCGAAATAGAGCTGGCCGGGCAGGCGCATGCACGTGAAACCGACTGGGGTGCGCTGGTGCTAGCCTTACAAACCGCGGCGCGTGAGTTCCGCCTGGCTGGGGCGGCAATCGCGCAAATGCAGGGTGCGCGGGCTACTTTTGAAAACATACCAGATGCCGAGCAGTTCGATGCGGCTTTAGCCAAACTGTACGCCAGCCTGCAAACAACGCTGGAGGCTTTAGCCATTCACGCCGAGCGCCATCCCGATATAAATGCGGCACACCTAAGTGCACAAAGTATCCAGGCCAGAATTAGCGCCTGGATGCAGCCCGCTCGTGGACAAGCGCAAGATGAGGCACAAGCCAGTGTGCGCTGGGTTGAATACGGTACCAGTTCGGTACGCTTGCAGCGTGCGCCGCTATCGGTGGCGCAGATTTTTGCCGGTTTTCGCAAGCCCGAACAAGCCTGGCTGCTGACCTCCGCCACGTTGTCGCTCAAGGGTAGTTTTCAGCATTTTCAAGCCCAGCTGGGGCTGGAACAGGCTCAAGCCAAGCGCTGGGAGTCGCCTTTTGATTACCAGCAACAGGCCTTGCTGTACGTGCCGCACGCTTTGCCATTGCCATCCCAGCGTGGCTTTATCGAGGCCTTCGTGGAAAGCTTGCTGCCGGCGTTGGATTGCTGTCCGGGTGGGGCTTTGGTGCTGTGTACTACCTTGCGCGCAGTGGATCAGGTAGCCGAACTTTTACAAACGCACGCACTACTGGACGGGCGTAGTATCATGCGCCAGGGCGAATCCAGCCGCAGTGCTTTATTGGCTAATTTCAGCGCAGCAAAGCGGGCTATTCTGGTAGGTAGCACCAGTTTTTGGGAGGGGGTGGATTTGCCCGGCCAGGCGTTAACCTTGGTGGCTATCGACAAGTTGCCATTTGCGCCGCCCGATGACCCCGTACTGGAGGCGCGCATAAAGCTGTGTAAAGCACGCGGTGGCAACCCGTTTATGGAGTTTCAGTTGCCGCAGGCGGCTTTGCTGTTAAAGCAGGGAGCCGGGCGATTGATCCGCTCTGAAAGCGATTGGGGCGTACTGGTAGTGGGCGATGGCCGGCTGGTGGATAAGCCTTATGGGCGTATTTTGTGGCAGGGCTTACCGCCTTTTGAGCGCACCCGTGTAGCACCACGAGTGCTTGAATTCATGCGTGCCAAAACTACGCCAGCGGCCTAAAACCAGTTCATTATGTTCCAGTAATCGGTGGGGCCATCCAGCCCCTCTTTGTAGTAAATACTATCGGGAAAGTTTTGATCCAGCACCCGTTTGGCATCGGCGCTTAGCTCTGGTAAGTCGAGCTTGTCGTAGCTAAGCATCATGACGTACAGGGCCTTTTCTACCACGGGCGCGCCTTCAAAGTCGGTGACTACATTCTGGGCGCGGTTGGCCGCTGCAACATAGGCGCCGCGCTTATAGTAGTAGGTAGCAACGTGTACTTCGTTGGCGGCTACCGTATTGACCAGCCAGGCAGCGCGCTTGCGTGCATCTGCCGCATAACGGCTATCGGGGTAGCGTTGAATCAGCTCGGTAAAGGCCTCGTAAGACTGGCGTAAACCCTTGGGATCACGCTCGCTGGGGTCTTGGCGGGTTAATTCAGAGAGTATTGCGCTAGGTGGCGTAAAGGTAATCATGCCCTTTAAAAACAGCATATAGTCGGTGCCGGGATGGTTAGGGTATTGCTGCATGAAGCGATCAATGGTGGCCATGGCCTGTTCTGGCTCTTCGTCCTTCCAGTTGACATAAGCCAGATCCATGAGGGCTTGTTGGGCGTATATGCCAAACGGGTAGCGCGCTTCCAGGGCTTCGAGGTTTTTGCGGGCATCCGACCAGTCGCGGGCAGCCATATCAGACTTGGCCTGGCTGTATAAACGCTCAGCGCTCCAACCGGTGGTGGGGTCAACCTCGCCAGTAGAGCTACAGGCAGCCAATAGCATTATGCACAGGCTGGCTAAAGCTACGCGTAGGAGACGAGTAAAATGCATATTTGTTACGTTTACTTGCACGGCCACGAGTGATCCTTGATCGGGGTATTAGCATTGGTGGGTTGGCAGATTATATGATTACTAGCCATGACGCACACAGAAATAGCACAAGATAGCGCAGATTTCGGTGAACAACAGCAGTTTATATTGCCTTTGAACACATTACCAGATCGGCTCGATAAAGTCTTGGCCAAGCTCTTGCCTGAGCATTCGCGTGCCCGGCTGCAAGCCTGGATCGAGGCGGGCAGTGTTATGGTCGATGGTGCGCCAGCCAAAGTCCGTGCCAGGGTCGGGCCGGGTACGCGCATCGATGTCTGGCCCCAGCCGGCACCTGAAGAGCTGGCTTTTGTAGCTCAGGAAGTCGATTTTGCCGTACTGGCCGAAAGCGAGCAATACATAGTGGTAAACAAGCGCGCTGGCCTGGTGGTGCATCCGGGCGCGGGTAACTGGCAGGGGACCCTGCTCAATGGTTTGCTTTATCGTTATCCAGAACTTGCCGGCGTAGCGCGTGCCGGTATAGTCCATCGGCTGGATAAGAATACCTCGGGTATTCTGGTGGTAGCCCGCAGCGCTACCGCCCAGACTGCTTTGGTAAGGCAGTTACAGGCCCGTAGCGTAAAACGCCAATACCTGGCCTTGGTGCATGGCCACGTCGCTGGGCCCGGTACCCAATCAGAGCCTATAGGCAGAGATCCAAAAAACCCCATACGTATGAGTAGTATCAATCCCATCGCCCCCAAAGAAGCAATCACCCATTACCAGCCGCTTGATTATGGCCTGTACCAAGGTGCGCCAGTAAGTTTGCTGGAGTGCCGCCTGGAAACCGGCCGTACGCACCAGATAAGGGTGCACCTGGCGGGCCTTGGCCACGCAATCCTGGGTGATACGCTTTATGGTGGTCGTAATATTGCCGGCGCCCACCGGCAAATGCTACATGCCTGGCAGCTAGGCTTTAGCGCGCCGCACAGCCAGCAAGCCCGAATTTTTAAAGCGCCGCTGGCGCCCGACTTCAGCGCGGTCTGTCAGCAAATCGAATGGGAGCAATCCGCGTATGCGAACTATTGATCTGGTGGCCGGGATAAAAGCCATAAGCGGTAGTCAATGGCCTGGAGTAGAGTATTTTTGCACCCTTAGGCAGGGTGGGGTCAGCCAGCCTCCGCGTGCCGGCCTCAACCTGGGCGCCCATGTCCAGGACCAGCCCGAGCACGTGCACACCAACCGCCAGCTTTTGTATCAGTCACTGCCACGGCCTGCGCTCTGGCTTGATCAGGTGCACGGCACCGATGTATTAACGGTTGACGCGCCATATTTGCAGCGTCAACGCACCGGCTGTGACGCCGGGCAGTCAGAAGCGCCGGTAGCGCGGGCAGACGCGCTGGTTACCTTGCTGAAAAACGTGCCTTTGGCGATTCTCACGGCTGATTGTCTGCCGGTTGTGCTGGCCGATGCACAAGCACGGGTGTTGGGTCTGGCGCATGCTGGCTGGCGTGGTTTGTTACACGGCGTGCTGGAAAACACCATTGCACGTATGCGTGCCTTGTGTCCACAGGCCGGTGACGGTTCTTGGCAAGTCTGGATTGGACCTGGTATTGGGCCGCAAGCTTTTCAGGTGGGGGCCGAAGTGCACGCCGCTTTCGTGACACAAGATCATGATTATGATGTTTTTTTTCGTCCCGACGGGGCTACCAGGTTTATGGCTGACCTGCCTGGGTTGGCGCAGGCGCGGCTGAACAAACTAGGCATCGACGACGTGCAGCTCAGCCAGCAGTGCACTTTCAGCAATCCGCTAAACTATTTTTCCTATAGGCGCAATCCACAGACTGGTCGGCAAGCAACAGTAGCCTGGCTGGCTTAAACCAATTATTGTTCAAAAATGCGTTAAATCGTGTATGCTCGAATAAAAGAGACATTGGTTTGCAAATCAAAAGGAGTGCTAGTGTTGAATCCAGACATTTTTTCCATGCAAGCATTGTCTGGCTTGGTCCCCGAACGCATGGCCGAGCTCCAAAAACAGTTTATGCAGTCCTGGCAAGAGTTGGTGCAGCAGGCTGGCACAGGCTCTTTGCAAGCCCCGGCCGATCGCAGGTTTTCATCAGCCGCGTGGCAAGCCAGCCCACAGGCGCTATTTACCGCGCACGCCTACCTGCTTACCAGCAATGCCCTGCAACAAATGGTACAGCAGGCCGATTTAAGCCCTGAGGTGCGCGAGCGCTTACGTTTTGCGATTATGCAGTGGATAGAGGCGGCGGCACCATCCAATTATTTCGCTACCAACCCCGACGCCCAGCAAAAGCTGCTTGATAGTGGCGGTGACTCGCTGCAGCGTGGTTTGGCAAACCTCATGCAAGATATGCAGCGCGGCCGTATCAGCCAGACCGACGAGTCGGCGTTTGCTCCAGGGCGCAATCTGGCCATGACCGCGGGTACGGTGGTTTTTCAAAACGAGCTGTTCCAACTGCTTCAGTACCAGCCACAAACCGCCCAGGTGCATGATTTGCCTTTGCTCATGGTGCCGCCTTGCATCAATAAGTACTACATACTTGATCTTCAGCCAGCCAATTCACTGGTGCAGCATATAGTACAAGCCGGCTTTGAAACCTATATGATTTCCTGGCGCAACCCCAGGTTTGACGATAGCGACGCGAGTGATACCAAAACCTGGGACGACTACATCGAAGATGGCGTTTTACAAGCCATCAAGGTAGTACAAGCAATCAGCAGACGCAAGCAGATCAATGCCTTGGGGTTTTGTGTCGGCGGCACCATGCTGGCCAGTGCGCTAGCGGTGGCCAGGGCGCGTGGACAAAAGCCGGTGGCCGCCTTAACCTTGCTGACCACTTTTCTGGATTTTGCCAGTACCGGCATAATGGACGTATTTGTTGATGAAGTCCACGCCAGCATGCGCGAACAGCAATTAGGTGACGGCGGCCTCATGACAGCGGCCGAACTGGCCACGACCTTTTCTTTTCTGCGCCCCGCCGAGCTGGTCTGGAACTACGTCGAGTCAAATTACCTCAAGGGTGAGTCCCCGCGGGCCTTTGATTTGCTTTCCTGGAATGCTGATGGCACCAATTTATCGGGCCCGTTTTTTGCCTGGTATTTTCGTAAAATGTATCTTGAAAACCAGCTTAAATCCGACCAGCTGAAGGTTTGTGGTGCAACGGTACAGCTCGACAAGCTGGATATGCCGGCCTATGTGTATGGCTCGCGTGATGATCATATAGTGCCGTGGCAGGCGGCTTATGCCTCTGCCCGTTTGCTGGCCGGGCCGGTGCGTTTTGTCTTGGGCGAATCCGGCCATATAGCTGGTGTGGTTAACCCGCCGGCCAAAAACAAGCGCGGCTACTGGCGGGCGACAGATGATAGCAGCCTGCCGCCCGAGCCGCAGCAGTGGCTGGCTGCGGCTGAGCACTTACGGGGCAGCTGGTGGCCCGATTGGCTGCAATGGCTGGCAGAGCACTCAGGAGCTTGGCGTAACGCGCGCAAAAATATGGGCAATAAAGCATATCCCGGCATAGAAGCCGCGCCTGGCAGCTATGTTAAAGTTAAAGCGCTCTAAAGGAGAATGAATCATGAGTAAAAAAATAGCTTATGTAACCGGAGGCATGGGTGGTATAGGTACCTCTATCTGTCAAAGATTAGCTAAAGAGGGCTTTACCGTGGTGGCTGGCTGTGGTCCAAGCCGGGACTATGCCAAGTGGCTGGATGAGCAGGCCGCTCTTGGTTTTGAGTTTAATGCTTCGGTTGGTAATGTATCTGACTGGGATTCTACGGTAGAGGCCTTTACCAAGGTGAAAGAGCAATTAGGGCCGATCGACGTTTTGGTAAATAATGCCGGTATCACGCGCGATGGCGTGTTTCGCAAGATGTCACTGGAAGACTGGCGCGCAGTCATAGACACCAACCTGAACAGTCTGTTTAACGTAACCAAGCAGGTAATTGACGATATGGTAGAGCGTCAATGGGGGCGCATCATAAATATAAGCTCGGTAAACGGCCAAAAAGGGCAGTTTGGGCAAACCAACTACTCCACCGCCAAGGCAGGTATCCATGGCTTTACCATGGCTTTGGCGCTAGAGGTGGCGGGCAAGGGCGTGACGGTCAATACGGTGTCGCCTGGTTATATAGGTACCGATATGGTGCGCGCGATCCGCCCCGATGTCTTGGAAAAAATTGTCGCCACGATACCCGTCAAGCGCCTGGGCACTCCCGCAGAAATTGGCTCCATGGTAGCGTGGTTGGCTTCTGATGATTCGGGCTTTTCCACCGGAGCGGACTTCTCCATCAACGGTGGCTTACATATGGGCTAATGATGACGCAGCAAAAAACCTCATCCAGTAAGGCCGACCGGTTGATTAAAAAATATCCCAACCGGCGGCTATACGATACCCAAACCAGCGCTTACATTACTATCGCCGATATTAAGCAGTTGATATTGGATAGTGCCGAATTCAAAGTCGTGGACGCTAAAACCGGTGATGATTTAACCCGTAGCGTTTTGCTGCAAATCATCCTCGAAGAAGAAACGGCAGGCAAGCCAATGTTCTCGGCACCAGTATTAGCGCAAATTATCCGCTTTTATGGCCACGCCATGCAGGGGGTAATGGGCTCGTTTTTGGAACAAAATATCCAGGTAATGATGGATATACAAGAGCGTATGGCCGAGCAGTCGCAAGGCCTGTATAAGCCGAATTTTGGCCCGGAAGCCTGGGCCCAGCTGGTTAAAATGCAAACCCCGGCCTTGCAAAGCATGATGAATAATTACCTGGACCAAAGTCGTGGCCTGTTTATGCAAATGCAAGAACAAATGCAAGACCAAACACGCAATATGTTCCCTAATTTTCCGTTTGTAAAACAGGATATCAACGATAAAAATCAATAAGTAAAAGCCGAAAGCAAAATTAATTTCTAAGTTGTGCCTTGCAAGTTTTGTCATATTGTAATAAAAACAAAACTTGCAATGTTTTTTGACTTTTGTAGTTGTATGTTTGCTTTTATCTTTGTATATATATAAAGCGCATAATAATTAATACTTTGGGTGGTGGGACAAGTGCAAAATAGCCTTTTTGAGCTGTTATCGCAAGCTATTGGCATCAATTTTTATCCGTATATACCGGGCTTGGCCCCGACCTTTGTTAGTCCACCATTCTTAAACTTGCCATGAGCATCAATAAACGCCTGGATGCAGAAGCTGTGCATAGTGTGCGTTTACGTCGATGGTTACCACTATCGCTGCTATTGGCTGCCCTGATGATATTTGTGGTGATGCTGGTGTTGCAGTTCCTGCAATATCAGCGCAATCTCGACTTTTACGTGCAGGGTCCGATCCTCAAAGAACTGTTGCATTTAAAGCATGATTTAGAGGCTGCGCGCGGCCCGGCTGGCGCACAAGCGGACGTGGTTATGGCTGGTTTGCAACATAATCCAGCCGTGCGTTTTGCTGCTGTGGTGGATAGTGCCGGCAAGGTACTTGAGGCCAGCGCTGATGGTTTGGCAGGGGAAAGCTTTACCGAGCTTCTGCCTGGCTACTCTATGAACTTGCTGGATCAGGTATTTGCTGGTGGACAGGAGCATATAGACCTGGACGAGGATGCGCGCACGGTTCAGGCTATGGTGCCGTTACTCCTTCATAGCACTGAAGGCGAGGCGCAGGCCAGCGAGCCGGTAGTTTTGCTCATTGCCTATGACATCAGTAAAAGCGTTGTCCAGGCCTGGGATGGTTTTTTGGAGCACGCGCTGGTATTTGGGCTGGCTACCATGCTGGCAGCTCTGGTGCTTGCCAGTCTTGGCCGCTGGGGTATTCTGCGCCCGGTTAATGCTTTGCGCCATGCTATGGAACGTATCGGCGCAGGTGAGTTCAATGCACCCATAAATTTTACCGGACGCGGTGAGTTCAAGTCATTGGCCGACACTCTAGGGCTAATGGCGGGTAAGCTACAAGAAAGCACTAATGCTTTGGCTGAATCAAAAGAGCGCTTTAAGCAGTTATCCGAAGCTGCTTTTGAAGCCATAGTCATCCACGAAAATGGCTATATAGTGGACGCCAACCGGGTTTCGGAAAATCTTATAGGCCTGCCACCAGGGGGGCTGATCGGTAAGCCGGTGCTGGCCTTCGTCGCGCACCACGATCGCGAGGAAATAAAGCAGCGCTTGCTCAATGGTATGAGTGGCAGCTGGATGGTGGACTTACAGAATGCTAAAGGTGAAATCATCCCGTGCGAGGCCAGTTCCAGGCAAAAAATAGTCAATAAGCGGGTGGTGCGCATAACGGCCTTACGTGATATGCGCAAGCCGCTGGATGCGGAAAACCGTATTCGCCACCTGTCACAATACGACCCGCTTACAGGTTTGCATAATCGCCACTACCTCATCAAATTGGTAGACCAGGAACAACAGGACGTACTGGTAAATAACAATCAGGCGGCGCTGGCGGTATTGAATATCAACTCTTTTAAGCTAATCAACGATACCTACGGCATGGTTATCGGTGACGCCGTATTGCGTAGCCTGGCCAGGCGCATGGGCGCTGGCTTGCAACGCGGACAATTTCCGGCACGCATTAGTGCCGATAGCTTTGCCCTGTTGATCACTGGATTAGGGGCTGAGCTGGCGGTGGCGTCCACCCGTGCGGCACACTTGGTGGAGGATTTGCTGCGTATATTAAACCAGCCGTTCAAGGTTGATGAAACCCTACTGAATCTAAGCGTACGCTCCGGGCTGGTCATGATTACTACAAGCATGAGTGAGTCCAGCGTATTGCTCAGCTATGCCGAGTCGGCCATGCACCAGGCCAAGCTTTTGGGTGATAATCGTGTGCATTTCTTTGATTCACAGCTACAGGCCAGCGTTTTAGAGCGTGTCAACCTGCGTAACGATTTGGAGCGCGTTTTAAAATCCGGTTTAAACCAGCTAGTGCTGTATTACCAGCCTCAGGTAGACGCCGATGGCAGCGTAATTGGGGTGGAGGCTCTGATACGTTGGCAACACCCCGAGCGTGGTTTGATACCGCCGGCGGCATTTATCGCCGAAGCTGAGGCTAGCGGCTTGATCGTGCCATTGGGTTATTGGGTACTGAGTAAGGCCATGGAAGATTTGCGCCGCTGGCAAAATCACCCGGATACTACGGCCTGGGCCTCGACATTAAGCGTGGCGGTAAACGTCAGTCCGCGCCAGTTTGCTGAGCCAGATTTTGTCGAACGCTTAGAGGATATTTTGCAACGTGCAGGCGTGGGTGCGCACCACCTTGAACTGGAGCTTACCGAAAGCGTAGTGGCCAACGATATAGAGGTTACCGTCAACAAAATGTTGCGCTTGCGTAAGGCCGGCGTGCGTTTTGCCCTGGATGACTTTGGCACCGGCTACTCAAGCTTGGCGTATTTAAGAAATTTGCCTATTGATACCCTGAAAATCGACCAGTCCTTTATGGCTGACCTGGAAGCAGCTGATCAGCATCAGAGTGAAAAACACGCCACGGTTTTGATCGAAGCGATTATCGTTATGGCCCATAAGCTGGGTTTGCAGGTGCTGGCCGAGGGGATAGAAAAAGAATCGCAAAAAAGAAATCTGCTAAAACTGAACTGCGATAGTTTTCAGGGCTATTACTTTAGCAGGCCTTTGCCCGAGCTGGATATGATTTACAGGTGCTGGAAAAACTGTGCCTTTAGCTGGTAAATACGTAGTCTGGCGGTGGTGGACCTACAATTCCTATGGCTTAATCGGCCTATCCAGACCTGGCATCAGGAACATGGCGATTAACCAGCCACAGACCAGGCTGAACAACAAAGTAATGACGGTAGCCAGCCAGGCCCCGGCGGTGTATGCCAGGCCACAAATCCAGGTGCCAAAAAAGCCGCCGCTGTAATATAAGGAGTAATAAATGCCATTGGCCAGGGAGCGGCCGCTTTGGATGCGATGACCTATAAAGCTCATGTTGGCAGACTGGGTAATAAAAGCCCCACAGGCAGCCAACGCCAAGCCTAGTACGATTACCCAAGCATGCGCAACCAGCGTCAGCAATAGTCCGATCATGGATAGGGCGATCGACACCAGGACCGTATTGCGCGCACCAAAGCGCGGAATAATACGCCCCATTAAGGGCATTATGGCTACTCCCAGCAGGTATACCGTAAATATATTGGCGAGCTGGCCAGGGCTGTAGTTGAACGGTTCGTCAGCCAGATGGAAGTTCACGTAGGTAAATGCCGATACCAGCACGAACAGGACACAAAACCCCAACGCACACGCCGATAGCAGCACCCTGTTATGCAAGAGCTGCTTCAGGGTAAGCAGGCTGGAGCGCATATTGGTGTTGGCGACAAAATTGCGTGAGGCTGGCAGGTCAAATAAAACAATAATCCCGCCTATTGCATTAAGAATGCTTATGGTAAGAAAGGCACTGCGCCAGTGCATGAAGTCGGTCAGGTGACCGATCAAAAATCTGCCAAGAAATCCTCCCAGTATTGAGCCACCAATATATAGGGTCATAATACGTATCATTTTGGCGCCTTTGAACTCTTCGCCGATATACGCCGAAATCACCACCGATACGCCGGGCACCGCCAAGCCTTGTAAAAAACGCAAAACCAGCAAACCGTGTACGGTTTCGACCTGGGCGATCAACGCGGTGGGGATGGCCATGAAAAGTATCGAGCTGACTATCAGCCACTTACGCCCCAAGGCGTCCGATAATATACCTACAAATGGCGCCAATAATGCCACTGCCAATACCGTGATGCCTACTGAATTGCCTATCTCTACCACGCTGGCGTGCAGGTCCTGCTGTAACTGTGGCAGGATCGATTGGATGGCATAAACTTGCATGAAGGCAAAAATGCCTACCAAAACTACGGCCAGAATGAGACTTAGCTCGCTGTTGCGTTTATTGGAGGTTGCTAGATTGCGAGGTGTTGACATAGATACGGAGGCCAGCAAGTTCGTTTAAGACCAGTTCAATTAAATATCAGTTGATTAGCATGGCCTGGGGTTTATTACTATGGTGCGGGTATTTTAATGCCTTTGCAAAGGCGAACCGGCGTAAAATCACTAGATGATGGAGGACGTACCATTTGAAGTCAAACACCATGGTTCTTGTAGCAACCCTGGCGGTCCAGTCACTGGTTGCCATGAGTCTGCTGACGCTACCGGTAGTAGCGCCCCTGGTAGCGGATAGCCTGGATGTTTCGGCTACGCTGCTTGGTACCTACATAGGCATAGCTTACCTGGCGGCCATGACCGCCAGCCTGCTCTCTGGCGGCGTGGTCCGGCGTTACGGTGCCATTCGTACCAGTCAGATAGGTTTACTGCTGTGCGCTATTGGCCTGGGCCTGAGTGCCATACCTTACGTGGCCTGCACCGCTTTGGGGGCCTTGTTTGTAGGCCTGGGATACGGGCCGATTACGCCCGCTAGTTCGCACTTGCTGATTCGCAGTACGGCGCCAGAGCGTCTGTCATTTGTGTTTTCGCTCAAACAAACCGGCGTGCCTTTGGGCGGGGTGCTGGCTGCGGCTATAGTGCCGGGTCTGGCCGAGCTCAGCAATTGGCAAAGCGCGGTTGTGGCGGTGGCTTTAAGCAGTTTGGTATGCGCTATCTGGATTCAACCGCTGGGCCAAAGCCTGGATGCTGATAAAGATTCACAACAAAAACTGTCTTTTGGCAATGGCTTTCTGGAGCCGTTGCGACTGGTGTTTGCGCTGCCTGGACTTAAGGCCCTGGCTGGGGTATCTCTGCTCTTTTCGATTACCCAGCTGTCGGTGATGACCTACATCGTTACCTGCCTGCATCAGGATATGGGCGTAGATCTGGTCAGCGCCGGCTTGTTGGCTGCCCTGGCACAGGTTGCTGGCGTCTGGGGCCGTATTCAGTGGGGCTATATGTCTGACCGTGGCTTAGGGCCAATACGCTCTCTGGCAATGATTGCCTGCATTATTGCTGCCTGCTCGCTGCTGTTGCCCCTGAGTACGGCCTGGCCGCTTTGGCTCCTGGCTTTATTACTATTTACTTATGGCTTTTGCTCTATCGGCTGGAATGGCGTGTACCTGGCCGAAGTGGCCCGCCAAGCGCCAGCGGGCAGGGCAAGCATGGCTACAGGTGGCACCTTATCGATAACCTTTTTAGGTAACGTGCTGGGGCCGCCTGCCTTTGGCGCGATTGCCGGTTACCTGGGCAGCTATACCCAGGCATATGCCTTTCTAACCGTACCCGCTATCCTGAGCTTACTGATTATGTGGCGCTACAGTTCAGCTTTTAATAAACCCCTGGTCTAAGCCCAGCTCAGCCAAAATGGCCTGGGTGTGCTCGCCTAGCGCTGGCGCGCGCAACAGCGCCACAGAGCCGCAGCTCACACAAATGATAAAGCACGTCTGGAGCCTGGAGGATATGCCTAAGCTGGTATGGCTGATATGATTTAGACTTTTTTAAGCGGGACCGTTTGGCATTATGGTTAGCGTTATTCAAGAAGATCACATCATCCAGTCCATCCAGGACGCGGTGCAATACATCAGCATTTATCATCCGCTGGACTATATCCAGCACTTGGCCCAGGCCTACGAGCTGGAGCAAAGCCCGGCAGCAAAAGATGCCATGGCCCAGATTCTTACCAATTCGCGGATGTGCGCCGAGGGCCATCGGCCAATCTGCCAGGACACCGGCATCGTCAATATCTTTATGCGAGTGGGTATGGGGGTGCGCTTTGAGACCCAGCAAAGCCTGCAAAGTCTGTGCGACGAAGGTGTACGCCGCGGCTATACCCATCCGGATAATCCGCTACGAGCTTCGGTGCTGGATGACCCGATATTTACCCGGCGCAATACGCGTGACAATACGCCTTGCGTATTGCACGTCGAGCTGGTGCCAGGCAATACTGTCGAGGTCGAAGTAGCCGCCAAGGGTGGTGGCTCGGAGAACAAGTCCAAACTTGCCATGCTGAATCCCAACCAATCGATAGTGGACTGGGTGCTGGAGACCGTGCCCACCATGGGGGCGGGCTGGTGCCCACCAGGTATGCTTGGCATAGGCGTGGGCGGCACAGCTGAAAAAGCAGTCTTGCTAGCCAAGCAGTCGCTCATGCAAAATATAGACATGGCTCAGCTACTGGCGCGTGGCCCGCAAAGTAAGCTCGAAGAGTTACGCATAGAACTCTACAACAAGGTAAACGCACTGGGTATAGGAGCCCAGGGCCTGGGCGGCTTAAGTACGGTGCTGGACGTAAAAATACTAAGTTACCCAACCCACGCGGCCTCCAAACCGGTGGCCATGATTCCCAACTGCGCTGCTACGCGACACGTGCATTTTGTACTCGATGGCAGTGGTCCAGCCAGTTTGCAGCCTCCGTCACTATCTGAGTGGCCCGACGTGCATTGGACGCCAGATTACCAGGAGTCGCGCAAGGTCGATCTGGATACCTTAACGCGCGCTGAGGTCGGAACCTGGCGGCCTGGTGAGCGCTTGCTGCTATCGGGGCGTATTCTTACTGGGCGTGATGCTGCGCATAAGCGCATCCAGGATATGTTGGCCAGTGGCCAGGAGCTGCCGGTGGATTTTAACGGTAGGCTGATTTACTACGTTGGCCCAGTTGCCGCGGTGCGCTCTGAGGCAGTTGGCCCAGCTGGCCCTACTACCGCTACGCGCATGGATTCCTATACCGACTTGATGCTAGGTAAAACCGGCTTATTGGCGATGATAGGCAAGGCCGAACGCGGTGCGCAGACCGTAGAGTCGATCAAGCGCCACAAGTCAGCCTACCTGATCGCCGTGGGTGGTGCGGCTTACCTGGTATCCAAGGCCGTACGCGCAGCGCGTGTGGTGGCCTTCGAAGACCTGGGTATGGAAGCTATTTACGAGTTTGAGGTAGAGGATATGCCGGTTACTGTTGCGGTTGATTCTGCGGGTGAATCCCTGCATATTTCTGGGCCCAGGCAGTGGCGCCGGCTTCCGTGCTAAAATCCAGCGCTTGATCGCTTGACGTCGGAGAGGTGGCAGAGTGGTCGAATGTACCTGACTCGAAATCAGGCGTACGTGAATAGCGTACCGTGGGTTCGAATCCCACCCTCTCCGCCAGAATTAGTGCCACCGAGACCCGAAAAATCCCGGCGGTCTTTTTTGTTTGTGTTTACAGTGGTCGTATTGCTGCTGTAGCTTTAATATCTTTGGCTCTACGCCATAATCGGGGGACGTGGTATTCATCAAACCCGATTAATTACACCATTCCAACCGCATTGTGCCAAGACCCTCAAGCGGTAATTTTCAAAATTCCTAAACCCATACGCACGGCGTGAGAGCATTTCCATTTTGGTGTGAAAGCCCTCCGTGATTCCATTTGTTTTAGAGAAGCGCCACATTCTTACGATTGGCTCCAACCACGCTCTTAGCGTTGCCGCTAAGGCGCGTGCCGGGCTGCGCTCAAACTGCTCGATCAGGTTCAAGAATAGCGGCAGCATCTTTTTAGCACGGCGTTGAGTCAGAGTCTTGAGCACTAAAAAACCATTGAGTTGTTGTTTGGCAAAATACATGGCCTGCAGCACAGGGGCCTGAGCCAGGTAGCGGTGCAGGTTTTCTTTTTGGGTTGCCGTTAAATGCCAATGATGACGGCGCATCAAGCTTAGTAAGCCACGGTTCTTACGCCCTTCGGGGTCGTGTTGCTGCCATAGCTTTAGAAAGTGCTGATTCACCAGGCGGATTACATGGAAGCGATCAGCCACAATCACAGCATTAGGAAAGTACTCGCGGGCAATACGCCGGTATGTTTCGGACAAGTCCATCACAATTACCTGCACCTTCTCACGGCCAGGCAGACGCTTGAGATAGCTGCTTAGGCTCGCTGCAGAGCGGCCTAGTTGCACGTCAAAGACTTTGTGGTTTTTTAAATCCACCAGGGTAGTGGCATAGCCTTTTTTACGGCTAAAGAAGTGCTCATCAATGCCTAACACCTGGGGACAACTCCTGCCAGAGAGCTCGCTGACCCTTTGCTTGATAAAGAACTGGTACCAGCGCTCAACGGTTGCACTTCCGATTTGATGAGTATAGGTAAGTTTACGTTGACTAACCCCGCCTTCGTGCGCCTCAAAGACTTCCAGACGATATGACTCTGTGGCTTGCAGGCGTGGCCGTATCCCGGCAAATTGATGGCGGAAATAGCGATTGCAGCGCGTGCAGTGGTACTTAGGCACGCGTAAGTGCAACAGCATGATCTGATTACCCTGGCGGGTATGCT